>Ga0078972_1000842_pt1 | contig 125395 bp, 116 predicted proteins | sample YelNatPaOPGAMG01_FD_67568 | JGI IMG/M metagenome (GOLD analysis project Ga0078972, IMG submission 67568) | Hot spring thermophilic microbial communities from Obsidian Pool, Yellowstone National Park, USA - OP-RAMG-01 (SPADES assembly) (version 2) | ecosystem: Environmental > Aquatic > Thermal...
CTGGACGGGGAAGAAAGTAGCGGTAGTGGTTGGCGTAGCAGGTGGCGCCGCGGCAGGCACGGCGATAGGCATAGCAGTGGCAGGCGGTCCAGCGGCTCCGGTTTCGCCCAGTAAGCCGTAGGGCGCAACGCGAGCTCAAGCTGCGGAATGCCCTGGGCGCTGATGGTACACGCCCGGGCATGAAACCTGAATCTGTTTGCTTCCGCGTTAGGCGGTCGCGACGGCTGCCGGCTAGCGCTACGCCACCGCGACCGATAATGCCATAGGCGAGCCGTGTAGGAACTCACCTACACGGCTTTTTGTGTGTCTAAAATTGGCAACCGCCGGCTCAGGTCGGAGCCCTCGGGTCACACCCGGTGATGATTATCGTGCGCCGCGCCCTTTGCCTCGTCTTCCATTTCCAAATCCTCCCGACCAGGCCGGGCGGCCTGCGTCATTGCGGAGTTGCAATGTCTTGTTTTCAGCCGGCAAGGTTACGCTTGAAGCATAAACATCATCCCCCACTTTGTAGCCTTTGACCTCAACTTCGGCGCCGACTTTTGGATTGAAGCCTCTCTCCATCAGATAGCGCATCGATCCCAAAATCACCCGGACCGTATTTTGTCCAGTCTTCACCATCAGATAGGGGACGCCCTGACCCGGGAGAAGCCTCACTTCGTCAATCCGTCCGGATAGTTCCACCTTGGGTACCTGCGCCAACACGGGCGCCTTCACCTGGTCTGCCGCGAGCGCGGCGCTCAGAGCCAGCCAGCCTAATACGAAATAGCGCGACAGCTTCATGGCACTTCTCTCACGCCCTTACTATTGCAATTTAAAGCCCATTGCCTTAGCCGTTGTGCTTTATGCCGGGCGCCAGCTCTCTCCTGCCCGCTGAAGTGCAAAAGGTGCACTCAAGGTCGCGGTTTGTTGCAGAATCCGCACTTTTTGAAGCCGGCCGTGTCACAATATCCAGGCGGACTATGCGCCGGGCCACTGTTCCGGGGAAAATGAGAATAAAGTTGGTCGCCTTCCCTGTTGCGGTTTCGCTTCTTGCCATTCTGCCGGTAGTCCTTCTTCTGAGCTCTATACGTACTTTAAGGGAACTCGAAGCTGAACGCGAAGTTTTTTTGCGTAGCCGGGCGGCGAACGTGATCAGCCTTCTTAGCGCTCTGCCGAGTGACTTACCCGAAAAGGCCATTTTCGAATATGTGTCTGCCGGGGAACCAGCTCTGGTAGACCTGAGAATTTTTTCGCAAAATCAGCCAGGGCAAACGGACACCTCGCTGGCGCCTTTATGGTCAGGGCGCGAGCTGTTCCGCGAGATGACCTTGGAACGGCCTGAGGGGCGCATCTTTCGGATCGAAGCGCCTTTTAACTCTCGAACTGGCTTGCGGATCGCCAGAATCGATCTCGATGCCTCCTCCGCGGATTTTTTAATCGTCCACGCCCGGCACAACGTACTGATTTCCATGCTGAGCGGGCTGGCTCTGGTCGTGCTTTCTTTATATGCCATCTTTGCCGCGCGGCGCGCTGCGCGCCTCAGGCTGCTTCACGCCGAACTTGAGCATCTGGCTCATCTTGGGCAGATGGCGTCTGTGCTGGCGCACGAGATTCGCAATCCGCTTGGGGCGGTCAAGGGTTTCATACAACTTGCCGCCGAGCAGCCGGACGATACTGTACGTGAGCTTCTCGCGCCAGCCACCGGTGAAGTTGAACGCATCGAAAGGCTCATCAACGATTTGCTGCTTTATGGACGCCCACCCTCTCCGAAATTGCGTCCCGTGAAGTGGACGGAACTCCTCGCTCGCCTGGAAAGCCACGTTGAGCGGATCCGGCAAGGTCGCCCAGTGCGCTTTGCGGCTGATGCTTGCGAACTGGAGTGGAAAACTGATCCGGATATTTTGGAACATATCCTCCTTAACCTCATTCGTAACGCCATTGAGGCAACCGCCGGACAGTTGGACGCCTCGGTGCGCCTGTCGGTTGAACACGCACCCGGCGGTTCTCTCACGCTGCGCGTCGCCGACAATGGTCCCGGGCTTCCCGCTGAAGTCCGCGAGCGCCTTTTTCAGCCGTTTCTTACGACCAAAAGCTCTGGAACCGGATTAGGGCTGGCTATTGCCCGCTCGCTGGCACGCTCGCTTGGCGGCGACCTATTTTTTAAGCATGCACAGCCTCACGGCACGGCAGCTTTGGTTACCTTTTCGCGCACCGAGGTCATAAGCGGGGGGCAAAATAATGGGAAGTGAGATGGAAAAACCTTCGGAAATGATCCTGGTAGTAGACGACGACCCCGGCTTCCGCCGACTGCTCGAAACCATACTCGTTCGCGAAGGTTACCGAGTCGAGACCGCAACTTCAGTGCGCGAAGCGCAACAGGCGGGCGCTGCACGCAGCTTTAGCCTGGTCATTTCGGATTTGAAGCTTCCTGACGGCGATGGGCTTGAAGTTCTCCGCTGGTGGAAAGAAAATGCCCCAGAAACGCCGGTCATCATGATCACCGCATTTGGAACGGTCTCGAGCGCCGTTGAGGCAATGAAGCTGGGCGCTGCTGACTATATAGGCAAACCGCTCAGCAGCCCAGACGAACTGCGGTTGCTCGTCAAGCGAATACTCGAGCAACGCCGCTTGCAGGCTGAGGTCGAACTGCTGCGTGATGAGACCAACCAACGTTTTTCCTGCGACTCTTTGCTGGCTTCCGATCCGAAAATGCTACAGGTGCTTGATATGGTGCGGCGCGTAGCGCCCACCAGTGCTACTGTGCTGCTCATCGGCGAAAGCGGAACCGGCAAGGAACTCGTGGCGCGGTGTGTTCATAACAACAGCCAGCGCGCAGACCGTGTCTTCGTCCCCGTTAACTGCGCTGCTCTCTCTCCCACTTTGATTGAAAGTGAGCTGTTCGGCCACGAGAAAGGCGCTTTCACCGGCGCCGTAGCCCGGCACCTAGGTCGTTTCGAACGGGCTCGAGGCGGGACCTTGTTTCTGGATGAAATAGCGGAGCTGGACGCTAACCTTCAAGCGAAATTGCTTCGGGTGTTGCAGGAAAAAAAGTTTGAACGCGTAGGCGGAACGCAGCAGATTACCGCCGATGTGCGCATCATCGCTGCTACTAACCGCGATTTAAAAAAAGCCGTCGCCGAAGGCCGTTTCCGGGAGGATCTTTATTACCGGATCAACGCCTTTCCCATCGAAATTCCCCCACTCCGAGAGCGTCCCGCCGACATTCCGGAACTAGCCCGTTTCTTTCTTGAAAAAACCGCCCGCAGCTTAGGTAAACCTACTCCTGAACTCAGCCCGGAAGCCGAAAATTTGCTGCTTGCATATGGCTGGCCCGGAAATGTCCGGGAATTACAAAATGTAATTGAGCGCGCCACCATACTGTGCGACCGGCGCGTGCTGGTATCGGATTTGCCTTTGGATGTCGGTCGCGCCGAGCTCCCGCAAACCATCAAAGCCATTGAACGGAAAGCTATTGAGGAAGCCTTGCGAGCTAACGGCGGTAACCGAGCCAAAGCCGCAGCGCAGTTGGGAATAAGCCTGCGAACTCTCCAGTACCGGCTGAAAGAGTACAGACTCGCTTCAACAAGATCCTAGTGCTGGGGCAGCCGGACGCTGTTTTTGTCCTGGAGTCTGCGGGCGCAACGGCAGTGCAAAGTTTGTTTTTTGCGTGCACGTCTTGCACTCTTATGCTCGGGGCAGATTGGCAACTAATTGAAAATAAAAAGGGAAAACTTTGGCCTGCGCCATGCTTTGTAGCTGGTGAGTCTTTGAAAGGAGACTAAGATATGAAAAAGCATTTGGCGATTGCAACAATGGTTCTGGCGTTCGTCGCCGTCACATCGGCCTACACTCAGACGGTCTACAGCCGCAACCAAGTTCAAACCTTGGGAAAACAAGCTGGGTTACGTAAAGGCAGGAGAACCGGGCCGCAGGATGGCACTGGTCCCATTCATCAACCGGGCACAGGCAGGAGCGCTGGCGCAGGTCAGGGTCGGGGCAAAATGACTGGCCCCCGCGACGGCTCCGGGCCAATACATGCTCCCGGCACCGGCGGAGGAACCGGAGCTGGGTACCGCCGTGGACGCTAGACAAAAAGGTATTTGGGGGACGCAACACTTGTTGCGTCCTCTGTGCTTGAACGAACAGCACGCTTCCCTTTAGGAGATGCTCTTCACCCTATTGCCGGCACGGTTGAAGTTCCATTGGTGGCAGAACATAAGTGGAGCAGATGCATTCTGTGGCGGGCAAGAGCCCATTGCTAAGCCTTGGTTAACGCTGACGTGTGGCGACCCGGTTCAGTCGGTTGTGAGGATCAGTGGTGTGGAAATCTCAGGGTCGTCGATGAGTTTGTGTAGCTTTCTCCCACATTCATCTGGTGAAATGAATTTGTTCTCTTTTGAGGTATAGGAAATTGGTTGCAGGTGGAGTGTGGTCGACTTATGTGGGTTTTTCTGCCCGTAGCGGGAGTTAGCATTAATTTCTTGTTGTTGATTGGTGTTGGTGTGTGCGTTGGCTTTTTGTCCGGGCTCTTAGGAGTCGGTGGAGGTTTTTTATTAACGCCTATTCTGATGATGATCGGAATCCCTCCAACTGTTGCTGCAGCTTCCGGCTCCTGCCAAATTGTGGCTGCTTCCTCATCGGGGGCAGCGGCTCATTTCCGGTTGGGTAACGTAGATCCCAAATTAGGCGCCATACTCTTGCTTGGTGGGTTAACGGGAGCCGCTACGGGTGTACAGATCATCAAGTATTTACGGCTCATGGGCAATGCAGATTTCATTATCACGCTTTTCTATATCGTGGTTTTAGGTATTCTCAGCGGTTACATGTTTTTTGAAAGCGTGCGCAATCTCCGGGCTGGCGCTTCGAGGCCAGCTAGTGTGGCTCCCCGTTTTGCAAGAGTGCTTAGCCGACTACCGCTCCAGGTATACTTTCCCCACTCAGGGGTTCGTCATTCTGTATTAACACCCTTCTTTCTGTGTGGGGTGGTGGGAGTTCTGGCCGCTATCATGGGAGTGGGAGGTGGGTCCATCATGGTGCCTGTGTTGGTTTACGCATTGTGCGTGCCGGTGCACATGGCGATTGGAACCGAGCTGTTCCAGCTTTTATTCACCAGCGCCGGAGTGACATTGATGCAGGCCAGCACAAACCGCACTGTAGACCTGGTGCTTGCACTTTTACTTGCAGTGGGCTCAGCCACAGGTGCGCAGATTGGCGCCCGGGTAACCCGTCGGCTTCGCAGTGACTATTTGAAGCTCTTGCTAGCCTGCCTTGTGTTGGGCACCATGGTGAGGATGATTGTAAGCATTACAGTGAGTCCCTCCAATCTGTTGTCTGTTGTAAAGGTGCGTTGACTGTGAAGGTTTTCAAGAAATATCTCCTGATTGGGAGTTGTTGGGCCGGGTTGATAACTGTAGGAACGGGTTGCCAGCTTGTAGCGGCACCCGAGGCCCTGGGGGTGCGCGTGACTCCCGAGTTCATTGCGATGGGGTCCATATACAGCACTCCGTATGTGCAGGTTCAGGGGAATATTGCAATTGGCTCAAAAGCGGTCGTTACGGTAACAGGGCCGGAGGTGGACGAAATTTTGCAGTGGAAAGGGCGGCTGGGGCCTGTTTGGATCAGTTTCGACAGGGTCCATGTTACGGGCATTCCCTCTGTGTTCCTTTGTTTCTCTGGTGCGCCCCTAGATACGTTTTTGAATGCCGAAGCCATCGAAGAGTATCAGCTCAACGAATACGCGGTTTCAAAGTCGATGAAATGTATGGTCAGGTGTCAGTGCCGGGAGAGGCATATCGGGATTCCGGCGCACTATGGATTTTCGGAAGCAAGATGCTCCGGAGTCCGCCCAACGAGCGAACAGGAAGCATTTATCCGGAAGAACTACCTTAGGCTGAAAGAGGCTGAAGGGACTTATGGTGTTCTGACGGGCGGAGTCGAACTCGGAGGGGCGCAAGAAGGCAGAGTGCCATTTTTCGTGCGATTCCCGTGGCCCAGGAAAGCACCGCCCGCGAAATATCAAGTGACCGTGTACGAATGCCGCGACTGGAAGGTCCTGCGCAGCTCTTCGGTTTGGCTGAACGTTTCGTCGGTGGGATTTCCAGCGACAGTGGAGCAAATGGCAAGCGCGTATCCGTCCTTATATGGTGTGCTTGCGGTCATAGCTGCAGCGATCACGGGCTTTGGCATCGATTTGGCTTGCGCATGCCTATTCGGGAAGAACGGGGCCATAAAGTCATAGCGTTGCAGCGGGCCGGGGGCAGGTCTGAGAATGGAGAGACTTCAATGAGCAAGCTTGTACGGCCTCACGGAGGCGTGGCGTTAAAGCCTTTGCTTCTGCAAGGGGAGGAGAGGGAAGAAGAACTGCGAAAAGCGGAAAGATTGAAGAAGGTTCCCATGACGAGCCGGGAAACCAGCGACCTGATCATGATGGGGATCGGAGCTTTCACCCCACTCGAGGGGTTCATGGGTAAAGATGACTGGCAGGGGTGCTGTGACGACTACGCGTTACCTTCGATGCACGAGCTTTTTTGGCCCATTCCCATAACGCTTTCTGCGGAAAAAGATTGCGCTGACTCGACCCGGATCGGGGAAGAAGTGGCGCTTTGGGACAGGGAGACGGCCACCATCATGGGAACCATGAAAGTGACCGAGAAATATTCCATTGATAAAGAACATGAGTGCAAGGAAGTGTTCCGGACCACCGAAGAAGCGCATCCAGGCGTTCAGAAGGTGATGCAGCAAGGTCCGGTGAACCTTGCGGGACCAGTGAAGGTTTTATCAGAGTCGTATTATCCGGAAATGTTCCCAGGTGTTTACCAGCGACCTGCGGAAGCGCGCAAGGTGTTCGAAGAACGGGGTTGGAGTACTGTGGCTGCCTTGCAGCTGCGTAACCCTATGCATAATTCCCATGCTTACCTGGCCTGGATTGCGATCGAAGTTTGCGATGGGGTGTACGTCCACCAGCTTATCGGAAAGCTTAAGCCTGGTGATATTCCTGCCGAGGTGAGGGTGAGGGCTATCAATGCTTTGGTGAATAAGTACTTCCGCAGGGATCGTGTGGTACAGGGCGGTTATCCGATGGAAATGCGTTATGCCGGGCCACGTGAGGCGCTATTGCATGCAGTTTTCCGACAGAATTATGGCTGCTCGCATCTTATTGTCGGGCGCGATCATGCCGGCGTGGGCAATTACTACGGCCCGTTTGACGCGCAGAAAATCTTTAATGAGATTCCCTCGGACGCTTTAATGCTGAGGCCGTTATGTATGGACTGGACTTTTTACTGTTACGAATGCGGAAGTATGGCGTCCATGAAGACCTGCCCGCACGAGAGCAACGCCATCATCGACGAGAATGGGGAGTACAAAGGGGGCGCCAGGCTGTTACTCTCCGGAACGATGCTGCGCAAGTTGATGAGCGAAGGAAAGCCCGTCCCACGAGAATTTTCTAAACCCGAGGTTATCGCTATCCTCAAGGAATACTACGACAATCTGGAGAAAAAGGTCGAAGTAGAACCGCACGGATTCGCTACTGGGGAAGCCCTCAAGTGAGCTTACTGCCTGTGCCCGTACCGTTAGTCAACGGCACTGCTCAGTAGCAACAGGAACTCAGACTTGACGTGGGTTTCCAGGAAATGCGGCCCGCCACACGAGCAGCGGTTGTTGTCGTTTTTTACAGGATCGAGGCCTGAGGGGTGAGTTAGGCCTCTATGGTCGCCGTATAGAAGGAAAAGCGTAGTGCGTCTCGCGGTAGGCCTTTGCTGCGTAAATTCGTGGTGGTTAGCGCGAGTGCCTAAAAGGATGACATCCTGAGAGTTGCTGTACCATCCTGGTCCGGGAGGCGAGGGCGAGGGTGCTCTTTACTATAACGCGCCTCTAGGAATGTGCACCCGTTCCTGCATAGCCTTTGATTCATGGGTATACTTTCATTTTGAACCTTGGAGAAACTACAACGATGCTAACCATACCTTCTAATTTTGCTTTTTTGCTTCAAACAGGCTTGCCTGCAGATGAAGGCCATGGATACATGGTTCTCATTCTCGGCATCAGCCTGCTGTCGCTTTTTGTGGCGTTCCTGTTTGCGCGGTACGTATTGGTGCAGGATGCAGGGACACCACACATGCAAAAGATATCGAACGCCATCAAGACGGGAGCAGAAGCTTTCCTTAACAGGCAATACAAGACCATCGTCGCGCTTGCTGCGATTTTGGCCTTGATTATCTGTTTCGGTTATTACTTTGGCAAAGGGGATAGCGGACTTGCTGCCCGTATGACGGTGTCGTTTATCCTTGGAGCGATTTGCTCGCTTGCAGCTGGATTTTGCGGCATGTTTGTCTCCATTCGATCTAACATTCGGGTGGCTGCTGCATGCCGTAACAGCCTGAACAAAGGGTTGCAGATTGCACTCCGGGGTGGAGCGGTAACCGGGCTCAGCGTGGTGGCTCTTTCACTGTTAGGTGTCGGTATTTTATTCCTGGCATTCGGAGGGCTTGATCCAGCTTACACAAAGGAAGTTCCGACGCAAATTGTAGCCTTTGGGTTTGGCGCCAGCTTTGTTGCTCTGTTCGCACAACTTGGGGGGGGGATTTATACCAAGGCTGCGGATGTGGGAGCAGATTTGGTCGGTAAAGTGGAAGCGGGAATACCAGAAGATGATCCTCGAAACCCCGCAGTGATTGCAGACCTGGTTGGTGACAACGTGGGGGACTGTGCAGGTCGTGGTGCTGATTTGTTTGAATCCACTGCCGCCGAGAACATCGGCGCCATGATTCTTGGCGTGGGTCTGTACCCAATTTTCGGGGTAAAAGGCATTCTGTTTCCGCTTTTAGCTCGCGCCTTTGGTCTGATTGCTTCAATTGCCGGCGTGATGGTGGTGAGGACCAAGGAAGATGCCGACCCGATGAAAGCTCTCAACCGTGGCTATTACGTCACGACGGTATTGGCGATGGCTGGGTTCTTCCTGGCAGTCGAGTTGTTACTTGGAGGGAACCTTTACCTGTTTGGTGCGGGTGTTATTGGGATAATTACCAGCTTCCTTTACGTATATATTACCCAGTATTACACGGAGTACAAGTATCGCCCGGTTTTATCTATTGCCGAAGCTTGCAAAACAGGTCCCGCAACCACGATTATCACCGGTCTTTCTGTAGCTTTGGAGTGCCCGGCAACTCCCGTAGCGGTGATCTCTGCGGCCATTTTGGGCTCTTATTATCTTGGAAAGTTCGGACTACCGAGCATTTCTGAGCAAGCTGCCGGCCTTTACGGAACTGCGATTGCAACCATGGGTATGCTGTCCACGTGCGCTTACATTCTGGCCATGGACACGTTCGGGCCTATCACAGACAATGCGGGCGGCATTATTGAGATGTCCCAGCAACCGGAGGAAATTCGGCGCCGCACAGACCGTTTAGACGCGGTGGGAAATACAACCAAGGCATTAACCAAGGGATATGCCATCGGTAGCGCAGCACTGGCGGCGTTCCTTCTTTTTTCAGCTTATATAGATGAAGTAAAGATGGCGCTGGAGAAGGCTGGGAGGGCCATACAGAACTTTGCTGTCGACATTGGTCATGTTCCGGTATTCACAGGCGCGTTGATAGGCGGGACAATCGTCTTCCTATTCTCTGCGCTTGCGATACGGGCTGTGGGCAAGACTGCACAGACGGTGATTACGGAGGTTCGGCGGCAATTCCACGCAGACCCAGGAATCATGAAGGGTACTTCGGATCCCGACTATGGGACTTGTGTGGATATCGTAACCAAGTCCGCACTCAAAGCGATGGTTGTCCCTGGCATACTGCCCGTGGTCGGGCCAGTGCTATTGGGGATTCTGTTCAAGCACTTCAGCGCGGATCTGAGCGGCACGCCGGTAGGAGCTGCTTCAGTGGCTGCCTTTCTGATGGTAGGGACCATGGTGGGCATTCTGTTAGCCCTGATGATGAACAATGGCGGCGCAGCGTGGGATAACGCGAAGAAGTACATTGAAACGGGCGCCTTTGGCGGGAAGGGTTCCGACGCGCACAAAGCGGGCGTTGTGGGCGACACGGTGGGCGACCCGCTCAAGGACACGGCTGGACCTTCTATCCACGTACTGATCAAGCTGCTCAGCACGGTTACACTCGTAGCTGCGCCGCTATTCTTCTAGAGGAGTCAGCTGCTGTACAGGGACCGCCCGTGACGAGGCTGTTAGTGCCGAGGGCGGCCCCTTTTTATTAGCGCGCCGCGAGAATCAACTCGGCTACCCTCTTTCCAGAGAGCAGCATTCCTCCGAAGATCGGCCCCATGCGGGGACCACCAAAGGTCGCACACACTGCCATGCCGGCAACCCACAAACCGGGGTAGGCTTCGGCAACACGCTCAACTACAAATGCTTCTCCTGCGGCTGCGTCCATAGGACCTTCCACAGCCAAGTCGGAGGTTCTCAGTGGTGGGAACATATTACGTGAACGGAGGCGCTGGACGGCAACTGCTTCGTGTCCGGATGCGTCCACAACGGCCCCAGCATGAAAGACGATGGGGTCGACGGGCAACGTTCCGGCGATCATAGTTCGGTTTACGACCACGCCAGTGACTCGGCGTTGATGTACGCAGAGATCCTCGAGCGTGGTCAAATTCAACAGAATAGCGCCTGCGCGGAGCGCCTGAAGGCACAAAGCGCACGCCAGCTCCGCGGCATCGATTACACACAGGCCATCGAAGTTGCGATCATGTCGGATGCCGGCGGCCTCGACTATTGGGATTGCTTCCTGCTGGATGACGATCTCATTCATTCCCATACCTCCACCCCACACTCCGCCGCCTGGGGCGAGACGCTTTTCCACGATAGTCACCTTCCTGCCTTTTGAGGCGAGGTATGCCGCTGCGGTCAGACCTGCGGGCCCGGCGCCCACAATAACCACTTCACTGTCAACCGCTCGCATCAGCTTGCGGTGATAGCCATCCATTATTGCTTTAGAGATCAATGTTTCGTTGACTGTATTCATTGCACCTGATCCTTCCAGCATATAACCATTAGGCAAAGACTTTCCTTGAGTTGGCGCCGCACACAGGAGGGGCCGACTAAGGGGCTGGTCTTAGTACTTCAGACGAGGACATAAGGCAGCGACGGTATGCAAGAGACACTCAGGCGCAGAGCGATGATTTAATGCGCTTGTAACCCTCCAGGAGAAGCTGCAACCTATGTCGGTCATCGATCCTGTTGTGCTGTTCAGTGGGATCATGCTCGAGGTCGAAAAGGAACTCGCGGCCATCCGCGATCCGGATATACTTCCAGCGCCCGAGCAAATAGGCGTCGGCATTGGCTGTCCGCCAGAACAACTCTCTGTCGAAGGTGTAACCTTCGAAAAGTACTCGTGCGATGTTGCAACCATCCAGGGCGAGGTTTTTGGTGGTTACACCTGCCAGGCTTGCCATGGTTGGGAACAGGTCGACAGCGCCCGCTACCTGTGTAAGGACAGCACCGCCCGGGAGCATGCCTTTCCATTGCATAAGACAAGGGACATGAATGCCGCCCTCGAACAGGTCTCCTTTTTCGCCCCGGAGAGGCTGATTTGACCCGCCATAGGACAACGATCCGCCATTGTCGCTCAAAAACACAACCAAGGTGTTACTTTCTAACTGTAATTCGCGAAGGGCGCGCAGGAGCCGACCAATGTTATCGTCAAGGGAAGCGATGGTGGCGGCGTAAAGGCGGCGGTTCTTGTCGGCTATGTGAGAAAACCGGGCAATGTAGGACTCAGGTGCCTGTAACTCGTCACGAGCTTTCCTAGTGATGGGGTCGTAGCTGGTTTTGCCGTAATGAGGGGCGTTGTAAGCCAAGTACAGAAAAAAAGGCCGGCGATGGTTTGCTTTGAGGAACTGCAAAGCTTGGTCTGTGAGATAGTCAGTCGTATATCCGTGCGGCTGGAATAGGGTTTCGTTTTTGTACCAGCTCTTCAAACCGCCATAAGTAAAGTTGAAGTAATCGATGCAGCCGTGGACAAACCCGTCAAAGGACTGAAAGCCATGTCGTGTAGGGAAGAACTCGCGGCGTGAAGCCCCAAGGTGCCACTTACCGATTAAGGCAGTGCGGTAGCCGTGGTCGCTGAGCACTTCGGCGATAGTGGTTTCCCCGGGGTGGATACCTTTAGTGCTGTGAGGCATCAGCGCTCCGAGCAAACGGTCGCGGGAGCGAGCTGGATATTTTCCTGTGAGGAGGCCGTAGCGAGAAGGAGTACAAACTGGACCAGCGACATAAAAATTCGCAAACTTCACCCCGTGGCGAGCTATTGAGTCGATATGCGGGGTGGGGATCTCGCTACCGTAACAACTGAGGTCGTGGAAACCCTGGTCGTCCGAAAAAATCAAGAGGAAGTTCGGCGGCCTTTGCGTTGTGCTGAACAGAGGAAGCGACGGAAAACTGGCAAGCAAATTTCGCCTTGAAATAGTTTGGCTCACAGACTTCCCTCCTTCGCGCGAAGCCGCCAGGCCGCACACGGACAACGAATCAGCTCTAGAATTCACCTTTGAGCACATTCGGTCTGTGAAAGGCGGCTGGCTTTAATATACAAAGAGTTGGAGAAGTTGTGTCAAGCCATCCGGAGATTGCATGAGAATCAGCCGGGTTCATTGCGGAACGGGGCAAGCGTGGCTCCATTACATCCCGGTCCCAGGCAGCGAGCTTCACCTTGAGTTCACTTGCTTCGAAGGTGTGTGTGGGCAATAGGTTGTGCTTTGCTCGAGGGCCCGCTGACAGGTTGTGCAAGTGTTCTACGCCGTTGTCTATTACATATTTCAGTTGCCGCCACGGACTGCTTTCAGGATACGCTTCGCATGTTTGGCTCGCCAGAAGACGGTGCGCGAGAAAGGAGCCTACTGTTGCCGCGAGCCTGCTAGCATGTCAACTCCGTCGAACTTTTGTTCGGGAGGAGCATAAACGCCCGTGGCCGCCAGCAAAGTAGGTAGCAAATCCATGGTCAAGCCTACCTGGGAAGTAATAGTTGCAGGCAGTAACATGCCAGGCCAGCGTATCTGGGAAGGCACGCGAATGCCACCCTCCCATAGGGAACTCTTGCAGCCGCGGTAGGGATTGTTGCGGCTGTTGAGGTCGGCGTCGTTGTCGCTGACGGAGAGAACAATTGTGTTTTCGGCAGCCGTTATTTTTTCTAGCTGGTCCAGCCCAGCTATTTTCTTACAGTTGTGATAAAAGTAAGCCTGTCCGCCTAGCTCGGGTTCTTTATGTGTGAAGTAATCCACTCCGCCGCCCAAAAGGCCGAAAAACTCATCAAACCTGTGACGATTCAGCCAAAACTTCTCAGGGTAACCGAGATGCTACTTGCCGAAACGCGCGGTGTCATAGCCGGCGGCGCGTAAAATCTGGGACATGGACGTTTCTTCAGCCGGTAGCCCGAGTTCGCCACGCTGTTGTAGCCAGATGACATCATCGTACGTTCCCACATTGTGCAATCCGATGGCGCACTCCAGGCCCCGGATGCGTTTTTTATAACGGCTGGTCATTAAAGCGCTTCAAGTTGGAGCGCACTCGGGAGCGTTGGCGTAGAAGTGAGTGAATCGCACGCCATTTTTGGACAGGGGGTCGATGTGGGGTGAATATCTGGCGCTCCATAAGAGTTGAGGTTGCCCCAGCCAGGATCATCAGCCAGAATGAGCACCACATTGGGTAGCCGTTTCGGGCCTGCACAAGGATTGCAGGTGCCGCAGTAGAGCTGAGGAACATTTTCCTGCTGAGCTTGAGGTCAGAAAGGGGGAGTTGCAGGGACACATAATAACGCGATTGCGCAGGTGTGAGATAAGTGGAGCCTATAACGCAACCTCCACCGCAAACAGCACTGCCATATCGAGGTAAAGGGCGGTTGTTCACAGGGTTTGTGGACTCTCGAAGATATGCATTTGCAACCGGTTACGCGCGAGCTCGTGAGATACGGCGACGGCCTGGTGTTACGTTTGTGACAGGAAGGAGTGAGGAACGAAGACAAAAAGCCAAGTTTCACATGAGCCTGGTGGAATGAAACGAGAGGGTTCTCAAAAGGAGACGAGGAGCTTGGGGATCAAAGGAACCAAAAAATCCAAACAACCACGGATCAGCAAGCGGGGCGAGCGTGGCGCTCGGGGGAACTCACGCTCAACGCCCAAGCTGGTGAAAAAAATCAAGGAAACGATTGCTGAGAAAATTGCGAACCAGGAAGTCAAACCCACGGTAGGTGACCTAATCAAGCTACTGCAATTTGAGAAGGAAATCGAGGAGCAAAAGCCAAAGGAGATTCGCGTAACATGGGTAGAACCATCCGAGAGGCCATCTACTTCCGAGACATAGAGTACAGTCCACTTCCTTCTCAAATGCGATTTCACAAATCCCGAGCCAGATTTAAAGGGTTCTCGGGACCAGTGGGCTCCGGGAAAAGCCAAGCACTTTGTCATGAAGCTATTCGATTGAGCTATCTCAATCCTAGCCGTTTGGGATTATTGGGTGCACCCACTTATGCCATGCTGAGGGACGCCACGCAAAATACACTTTTTGAAATTCTGCAAAAAAACAACATTCCCCATGAACATAACAAAGCTGAAAATGTGCTTGTGATGAAGGATACCGGGTCGAAAATAATATTCCGGCCCGTAGACGAGTTTGAGCGGCTGCGTGGGACGAATTTAGCGTGGTTTGGATTAGATGAGCTGACATATACGCAAGAGGAAGCGTGGCTCAGACTAGAGGCCAGACTAAGAGATCCGATGGCAAGGCGTCTTTGCGGCTTCGCAGTGTGGACACCCAAAGGCTACGACTGGGTTTATCAGCGATTTATACAGGAACCAATAGATGGGTACGATGTGACGCTAGCCGAGCCATATGAAAACCACCACCTGCTGTCGAAAATCCCAGACTTTTATGAAAGGCTGAAGCGAAGTTATGACAAAAGGTTTTTCGAGCAGGAGGTGCTGGGTAAATACCTCAATGTGCACGAGGGACAGGTATACCACGCATTTGACCGTACTCAAAACGTAATTTCTGGAAAAATATATCAGGACCTACCTCTTCGTTGGGCTTTGGATTTCAACGTGAACCCCATGTGTTCAGTAATTGCGCAGATTCAGGGGGACACCGTGGTGGTATTAGACGAAATTGTAATTCGCCGCGCAAGCACCCTAGAGGCCTGTGAGGAATTCGTGAGACGGTACGAGCGTCACCCAGCCGGAGTTTATGTATACGGAGACGCCACGGGAGAAAGGATGCAGACCTCAGGGACGACCGACTTCCGAATCATTCGGGAGTTTTTTTCAAACCGAGGCACCGGACCTGTGTATTACCAAATTCCCCGTAGGAATCCAGACGTCAGGGAACGAATTAGTTTGATCAATGCACTGCTTTGCTCGGCAGACGGGGAAAGGCGTTTATTGATCGATTCGAAGTGCTGTGAGCTGATTTTGGATTTCGAGCAGGTCTCGTATAAGAACGATAGCTGCATTATAGACAAGGAACGGGATCCGAGACGAACGCATTTATCCGATGCGCTTGGCTATATGGTGTGGCATGAATGCCGTCCGCGGGGGCCGATCGGGGAGCAGGACCGAAAGCTGCTATAAGACATCCCAGATAGCCGCTTGAGAAAGTGTTCGATGGCCGTTTGATAAGTCTGAGTAAAATGGCGTCTTTGTTCGAAGTAACAAGCGGAGAAAAGGAGGCATTTTCGAAGCGTGTTTGAGATTGACTATGAGCATCCCGAATATGCCGGCAAAAAGGCTACCTGGAGAAAGTACAAAGACCTATACGCCGGCGGCGAACAATTTAAGGCAAACGCAATTCATTACCTGATTAAAAGGCAAAAGGAGCCACTCGAGGTTTATGGGGAACGGCTTAGCAGAGTTTTTTATGAGAACTATCTGGGGTCAATTATCGACTGGTATGCGGCCACGCTTTTTCGCAGGGAGCCGCTGTTGAGTTTCGAGGGGGAAAACGAGGCAGGGAGGCGGTTTTTCGCGCAACTGACGGAAGATTGCGACTTAAAGGGAACCAGCCTTGCAGATTTTTTTCGGCGCGTTTTTATTGAAGCGCTAGTCTGCGGCAGTGGGTACATTTTAGTGGATTTTCCCAGAGTCGAGGGTCAGGTACTTAACAGAGCAGAAGAGGAAGCAGAAGGAAGATGTAGGGCTTACCTTGTCGACTATGGGCCTTTAGAGCTGATCAACTGGAGTCATGACAGTTCAGGGAATTACGAGTGGGTGGTTATCCGAACGTCAAGGTTGCGGCCAGAAAGCGCGTTTGACTCTAGGTGGAGGCGGGAGACGCGATGGGTTTATTACGACAAAGAGTCGTTTAAAGTTTACCAACGGACGGAAGGGTTCGGAACGAAATCGACTCCGGAGCTGATAGATGAGGGCCGGCACGGACTGGCGACCATCGGCCGCGTACCGTTATTTGACCTAAGGGTAAGCGACGGGCTTTGGCTCACCAACAAAGCTGCTTTGCTCCAACTTGAGCACTTTAACAAATCCAATGCTCTTAGTTGGGCGCTTACCATGGGTTTATTTGCGTCACCGGTAATTTATTCCGAGCGAGAATGGAAGCAAATTGTGGGGGAATCCTATTACATTCAATTGGGTCCGGAGGACAGATTTGGGTGGACGGAACCTGAGGGGCGGGTATATCAGATCGCGGCGGAGAATCTGACGCGGCTTAAGGATGAAATTTACCGGGTATGTTACCTGATGACGCAAGCGGGGGGCACGTTCACTGGCGCGCCACAGTCAGGGTTGAGCAAACAGCGCGACTTTTCCATCACACAAGAGATATTGCGGACTTATGGGGATGCGGTAAAGGACACAATGAAGCGGGTGCTGCGTTCCATTGAGGCGGCACGCCAGGACGGACTGGCGATTGATGTATCCGGCCTGGACGAGTTTGACATCGGGGACTTTAGCAGTGAGCTGGAGGACGCAACGAAGCTACTGGGATTAGGCATCGGATCCAAGACCTTGCGCAAGCAGGTGGTGAAGAAACTGGCCTTAAAGTACCTTTGTGACCTGCGGCAGGAGGTCAAAGACCAAATTGTAAGTGAGATTGAAGCCTGGTGCGAAGAATCTGGGAACGTATAAGGGGAAATATGGACGAGGCACAAAATCGGGAAGATGTTGCTCGTAGCTCGATCGCTAACGAGGTAAAGACAGCCATAAGAGAAACGCTTGAAGAATTCGCTCGACGTGAAGAACAAAAGGCCGAACCGGCATATAAGAACGAACTCGCAGAAGAGCGGCGCAAACGCGAACTGCTAGAGCGGCGCGTGAATGAATTGATCGCTGAAAACGCGCGGAACAAGCAGGCGGCGGAGGAAGCCGAGCGAAATGCCGCCATACGCGCCGAGCTGCAAAGACTTGGAGTGGTCAAAGTGGACTTGGCATTTAAGGCTGTGAAAGATGACATCCATAAGTCCGAGGACGGACAATTGGTGGCTGCGAATGAACAAGGGACAGTAGCACTGCGGGAATATCTGACACAATTTGTAAAGGAAAACCCGGAGTTGCTTCCTCCTCGAAATTTAAGTGGTTCCGGCGCCACACCTAACCCACGTAACTCGCTACTGAACAGCTCGGGTATAGAGCTAGAGAAAATCAAACCCGGCATGGCTGCAGAAGACCTTAATCGCGTGCGCCAGGAAGTGGCAAGAATCGCGGCTCAAGCGTTGGGGGGCCGCGCGTAAGCGGAGTAGTTATTCCTCAGTAAGTTCCACTCTTGCGGGTGGAGTTAACTTCTATAAGGAGAACAACATGGGAGTGATCACTTCAACAAACGTGGCAAATGCCATTGTTAAGCTTGTAGCGGTAGATGCGCTGCCTGCCCTAGTCGGCAATCTAGTGATGGGTAATCTGGTCTGTCGCGATTTTGAGCCGGTGCTTGGGCAAGCAGGAGATACAGTAAATGTTCCTATTCCCCCAGTACTCGTTGCAAATAACCTAGCTGAGGGAGGCGCGGTGCAGCCTCAGAACCCAAGCCTTGGAAATGCGCAAATAGTTTTGAATACGCACGCCGAGGCGACGTTTCAAATTCCAGACGTGACAAAGGTGCTGGCTGCGCCGGACCTGTTAAAGCTATATATGGAGCCAGCCGTTGCGGCTCTGGCGGAAAAGATTGAGACTGACTTGCTGAGTTTATACGCAAGCTTTACTGCAAATGCACCAGTTGGGACACCCGGCGTGCCGGTTACGGAAGCGGTGATTGACGGCGCGGAGACAACACTATTTCAAGCCAAAGTTCCTGCAACAGAGCAAAAGTTTTTGGTGGTTGACGCCGCGACATACTCCCAACTGAGACAAATCCCCCGGTTCAGCGAATATCAGACCGCAGGTGAAGCCGGCCTGAAGGCCCTAGTGGATGGAACTGTTGGAAAAATAAAAGACTTCTACGTGTTCCGGTCCCAATTTGTCCAAAAAACCGGAACTGCACCAACAACAACACATAACCTGGCGTTCGCCCGCAGTGCGCTGGGATTGGTAATGCGTCGCCTACCACAGCCATTGCCAGGTACAGGGGCAATCGCCGAATACGCAGAGCTGGGCAATTTTGGCATGCGAGTTGTAATGAGTTACCAGCCGAACACACTGGCTCAGCAGTTTACGGTGGACGTGCTGTATGGGGTCGGGGTATTGCGGAATAGCTTTGGAGTTCAAGTAAACAGCTAAGATCTGCGCGGCTGGCCAGGATGTAGAAAGCTGTTTGTGCTGAAGGGGCGCCGCCGCTGGAGGGCGGCGCGGCGGCGCCGGATGTGCCTCAGTATAGATGTTGTGAAGAGGAGGTGTCGACATGAATCTGAAAACCTTTTACCAAAAACTGAAAAACACTGAAGAAAGTATTCCGGAGCCATTTGTGGTGTTGATAAGTAACGCCACAGCCGATGGCGGGAAGCCGGGCGTTTATACAGAGGTCTCGCGAAGGGTGGCAGCGCGGCTAATTTTGGATGGATCCGCGCGGCTGGCGACTGAGGAAGAGACGCTAGCATATCGAAAGCAAATCGAAGAAGCGCGTCATGCAGCTCAACAAGTGGCGGCGGCAAGCAAAATCCAGGTTATGCTTGTTTCCGATCCCAGTGGAAATTTACAGGCAAAGCAGGGCCCTGGTTCGTCCCAGAACTAGTAATGACGGCCCAGGAGCGACTTTATAGCCATGGCGTTATTTATAGATGGGAACATATCGACACTTGCGGATTTGCGCGCTCAGGAAAGCTCGATATTAGACTTGGCGAGTTCGGAAGGAATTGATTTGTCAGCGAAGCTAACAGCAGCGCAGGAGGAAATCGAGCTGGAGCTAATGGACTTTTTGTCACGGCAAACAGAGCCGAATGGCAATGCGCGGAGCAATGGATTTTCGGAGATTCAAAAAATAGTAGTAACACGTGTTCTGCGAACATGGCACACAGTAAAAGCTTTGGAGTTGATTTACAAAGATTGTTATAGCAGCTATTTTAACGACCGGTACTTGCGGAAATGGCGAGAATACGAGAAGGCGGCAGCTCGGGCGGAACAGCGATGTTTAAGTATGGGAATCGGCATGGTATGGGATCCGATCCGAAAGGCGAACGCGCCGAATATCGAGTTAGCTAGCGGGGATTTGGAAGCCGGAATTTACTGGATTCATATTGCGTGGACCAACGCAGAGTGTGCCGAGGGTGCAGCGAGCGATGTTACTTCATTTGCATTGGAAGGGAAGGGTGGGATGTGCATTACAACAGCCGAGGCACCGGAAAATGTTCGGGGATGGAACGTATATTTGGGGACCGATCCCGAGGAAACAATGCGCCAAAACGATACACCGCTGGCTATAGGTGCGACATGGAAAGCAGTGGGTGCTGGGATTAAGAAGGGGGCGAGAGCGGGTAATGGACAGGCGCCAGACTATTACGTTCGTCTGATGCGTTTGGTTGAGAGGGGGTAAGCGCGTTGGCTCAGGTAAGCAGTGTTGGAACTAGAGCCGTCAGGGCATTTTTGTTGGGACCTACGGGCTTGGCGTCAAGAGTTGCGGAGCTAAGCGAGCGTGAGGGCTTTAAGTTTGCTGGAAGGGAGAACGCTCCAATCGTTGAACAAAACGTGTCCTTCGAAATGGTGGAGCGAAGCGAAGGAGTCAACTATCCCGCGATTTACGTCTACTGTGAAAAAGTCGCCAATACACTCAGAGAAAAATTCCGCAGGTTTTCGGGAGAAGCCCGCATAGCGGTGGAAGTAAGGTTATCGGAGGACAGACTCGCTGAGTTACAGCGGAAGCTTATGCTGTGGACAGAGGCGGTGACTAACGTTCTGGAGAACCACCGCGGGGACTGGGGGGAAGGGATGTTTTATGGAGGTGGTTATGAAATCAGTTTTTCGAGTGTGAAACGAGGTGGAAAAAACTACATTCAGACAGCAAAAATCAGTTTCAACGTTGATGTAAGCATTGCTTGACGGAAGAGGTAGCTGGAAGTAGGGCAACACCATGATATGTCACGTCGCATCGAACGATAATCGTTTTTATGCCGCGATAGAGTCAGCGTTCGGCAATGCGCCTGCTGTAAAAGCGCGAGACCGACTACCGGCGGTAAGGCTGCGGGCGCAGCAGAATGTAGAGCGGGTTGCGCGGCGAGATAAGATAGGTGGCAGAAGTTTTCCGGGGCTTCCTTCGGGTATCAGACGCTATACTACGTTCGAGCTCGAGACTTATTTGACTGGATGGGAGGGGCAGCCTGAGGAGCCCGGATATGGCGCATTATTTCATGCGGCGCTGGGCAACGCGCCAGTGTATTCCGATGGAGGGGTTGCTGGAGAGGGCAGCGACGGAAGAACCTTGAAGTTTTCTCGTCCCCACGCGCTTGCAGTTCACCAGGCAGTGGTTTTTGGAGGTGAAATCCGGTTTGTTTCTGCTGTAGTAGACGAGCAGTCGGTGATTCTCAATGCACCGTTCAGCCGCACACCGACGAGTGGGGAAGCATTTGGCAAAACCTTAACCTACTATCCGGGAGAAGACCTGCCGAGTGTGACCATTTTTGACTATTGGACGCCGGCTGAGACAGTGCAGAGGATCATTTGTGGCGCGGCAGTGAACACGATGCGGATTCGCATAAATGGAGACTTGCACGGGTTTTCGTTCAGCGGGCAAGCGCAAGATATTGTCGACAGCGCCAGCTTTGTACAAGGGCAGGCGGGTTTGGCAGGCTTTCCCGAAGAGCCTGTTACAGAGGCGTTTAATTACTCAGTAGTACCAGGCAATTTAGGGCAAGCATGGCTAGGGAACACTCCCGATCGCTTTTACACAATTGTGACAGCCGAGGTTGTATTAAACAACAATGTGCAGTTACGGAGCCGAGAATTTGGTTCTGAGCTAGCGAAGTGTATTGCCGCAGGCATGCGATCCGTAACCACGGACTTTAGTTTGTATGCGCTGGGCGACAGCGCGACAAAAGAATTGTATCAAGCGGCCCGCCAGCAGAGCCCTGTGGAGGTAATGTTCCAGCTTGGCGAGCAGCAAGGGCAACTGTGCGGGGTATATCTCAGAAACGTAAAGTTAGAGCCACCTGATTTCGATGACAGTGAAATCAGACTGCAGTGGCGGTTTCGAGGTTGCCGGGCGCAAGGGCAGTTCGGCGACGAGATGGTAGTAGCTTTCGGATAAAGCTATGGAATATGAAAGTTATCGCGTTGTAGATTCTGTTCATTATCCGGGTGTATCCTTTACGATTCTCAGGATGTCCCTGGAACGGCGGTTAGAGTTGACGAGGCGCATTTTTGCTTTGGCTCAAAAGCACGAATATTTACAAGCTGGTAAAGATGCGAAGGATAAGATAGAAGCGGCAATAGTTGCGGCTGAGGTAGACAGAATTTACCTGGAATGGGGACTGATTAAGGTTGAGGGGCTAGTGTTGGACGGGGAGATTGCAACGCCGCAGCGCCTATTAGAAGCCGGGCCGGAAGAGTTGTGTCGCGAAGTATTGATGGCTATTCGGTCGGAATGCGGGTTGAGCGAAACAGAACGAAAAAACTGATCGTCGCCTTTCGCTTTCATGCTTCAGACCGGGCCGGGTGGAAGTGCGACGTATGCAGGGCTCAAGGCCTGGAGGAGCGCAGGCGGTGTGGCTGGAATGGACGATTGCGGGGCAGATCTGAGCGTGTGGTATGGGCGGATGGGGACTACTACACAACGGAATGCCCAAAGTCCTGGATAACAGCGGAAAGTATAGCCCTAATTGAGGAGTATCACGTGTGGAAGCAACTCCGATGTGGGGATCTGCGAACGTTGAGCGCAAGGCAGGCGGAAGCATTCCTGCTGATCGAAAATGAAGTTGCAAGATTTCGAAGACTTAGGGCTTCACTGTCTTCGGCGGATAGTAATAACCAAAAGGTAGGCGACTGTCGATGGGGACGGCATGGGTAAGACGATGCGAGTGAATAAGAGCGCCGTACAGGGGGGATGAAAAATGGGTGAGACCGATGATACGGTACGTAAATTAGTGGGAGACATGGGGGAATCTGATTGGATTGGGATTGCGCAACAGGGCGGGTTGCAGTCACTTGTGCCATACAGGGAGCAGGAAGTCACCGAGACGCTGTGGGCGGTCACTAGAGAATTAGACAATCTGCGAGCTGTAACCGAGCACCAAATTGAGGTGATTGGCGAAAACACTCAAGCGATTGTTGAAAACACGCAGCGGCAAAGCGGGGGCGGCGTGGCGTCAGTGATAGGTGAAGTGGGCAAAAGTGTGTCCGGCCTGTTTACCAGCGGAGTAGCTTTTTTACCAGTTTTGTCGGGCCTGGTAAGCCTATTCGGTCATAGCAAATCCGTGGAAGAGGCACCGCCGGCGACATATTCCATGCCGCCGGCGATGAATCTGGAATATGGTTTAGAGGGAGATTCAGGGTTGGTAGGTGGCGAAATTTACTATGACCAGAGCGGCCAACCGCGCGTGACTGCCACGGACAGGACGGTTTACGCTCCACAAGTCACGGTTCAAGTACAAGCGCTCGACAGTCGTTCGTTTTTGGACCACAGTAATGAAATAGCAAAGGCAGTGAGAGAAGCAGTGTTGAATGCCCATTCCTTAAATGAGGTGTTGTACGAGCTGTAACAAGTCATGAGTACATTTCCAGTTCTTAAGACAGGCGCGAGCGCGCAATATCCCGTAACGCGTTCGCTTGTACATGCCACACGCGTGCTCCAGTTTCTAGATGGTAGCGAGCAGCGCTACCGGCGATATGGGAAGGTGCAGCACACATGGGTGGTTAGACTGAGCCTGCTGGATGAAATGGAGCTCCAGCAATACGAGAACTTTTTTCGAATACAACGAGGAAAGCACGGAAGCTTCTCATTTACGGATCCGTGGAGCGGACGCGAGTATGCCAATTGCAGCATGGACACGGACACTGTTGATTTGGATAGCCAGGACGTTGGTAGGGGAAGCATAACGGTAAGAATCCGGGAGAACGCGGTTTAAAATGGGATACTTTCCGCAGTTATTAAGCGGCGCTATAGTTCAATATCCCTTCGCGAAGCGGTTGCGATGTCGGACGGCAATAGTCACACACCTAGACGGGACCAGCACGAAGTTTGCTGACGTAGGGAACGATGCTGTGGTGTGGGACTTTGTGCTGCAAGGGCTCAACGGCCTGGAATGCGGCGAACTCGAGTCATTTTTTGAGACGATGGCGGGCCGGCTAGGTGAGTTTACTTTCTTGGACCCAGGAGCAAACTTACTTAGCTGGAGCGAAGATTTAACCGCGGCTTGCTGGGTGAAGGGGCCGGCAATCGCCTTATCCGTTGGATTGTTGGATCCAACCGGGGGAAATAGTGCCGCAAAGATAACGAACCAGGGCGCGGCGATACAAAGTGTCGAGCAAAGGATTGCTGCACCGAGCTGGTTCCAGTACTGTTTCAGTACATATCTCCGAAGTGACCAGGCGACGCGGGTTACTCTAACACAATCGACCAGCAGTACAAAGGAAAGCGTCACATTCACAATAGGGCCCAACTGGAAACGGTACGTTCACTCGAAGCTCATGAGTAGCAATGAGGAACAAGTTACCTTCGGGATTGACGCAGATGCCGGTGTATGTTTTGAGGTGTATGGGTTGCAGGCTGAGGCTCAATTATATCCATCACAATATAAGAGGACAACGAGCAGAAATGGAATCTACTCACGGGCACGTTTCGACATGGACGTACTGTCAGTGAGCGCGGAAGGGCCGGAAGCGTACTCCTGCCGTATTCGAATAATAGCGCCCATAGGGGAACAAGGCTAAAATGGCATCGATTGCCGAGCTCAAAGAACAGACTTACGCCGAAACTCCGCTATTTCTTATAACTTGTGAGTTTGTCTCTGGAGAAGTGAGGAGGTGGAGCACACACAACGTCAGTGCTGACGGATTGGGTTACGAAGCGCGAATCCTTCAACATAATCTGTTTGCGATTCAAAGTGAGTCAGATGATGGAGTGGACGGCTCTTCCAAGGTCATTCTGGTACTTGATAACGCCGACTCGTTATGTTCCCAGATTGAGCGCGGCATAGGTTGGAAAGGGACGAGGATTACAGTCCGTTTTTTATTTTTCGACCTAAAGAATGGATCGGCTGCGTCTGAAAGCATGGTGATATTTAGCGGCACCGCCAGCGCACCGGAAGAAATCACAGAGACAGAGTGCAGGGTCACGTTTACAAACCGGATGAGTTTGCAAAGGCTACTCATTCCCGAAAGTCGCATCCAACGCAGGTGTCCCTGGAAGTTTCCATCGACAGCAGCACAAAGGGCGGAAGGATCGCGGGAAGGGGCTGATAATAAGTATTCGCCGTTTTACCGATGCGGGTACTCGCCTGATTTACCAGGGGGAGTTGGAAATCTCAACGGGAAGGAGCCGTATTCCTGGTGCGATTATACCCGGAGCTCTTGCGTAGAACGGGGTATGTTTGACACTGACGGACACGGGAACCAAACTCGTCGGTTTGGCGGGATCGAGTTTGTGCCTCCTACCACGCTGGTACGGAGTTATGGGGAAAGAGGCTTTCACGTCTCACCGGTGTTGGAAAACGAAGGCCGGTATAACGATTTCGTTCCCATTATTTACGGAACAGCGTGGTACGGTCCCCCCATTGTGTTCGCAAGGAACGATGGGAACCTGACCCGCATGGAAGTATTACTGGGAATGGGTGAGATCCAGGGGGTGCTCAAAGTTTTGGTTGATGACGTGGAAGTTCCGGAGGGGCGTAATGGAGTGAACATGACTGCCACGGGATGGTACAACGTGGTGAGTTATGGGGGAAGGCGGGGCGCCTTTAATGTAGATTTCCTCGACGGAAACGGGAACCCTGCCGGGGATCCATACGGCAGCATGGCGTTTATGTCGTTGGTGGTTCCAAACCGGATCAACGACGGGAAGTCCCTTCCGCGGGTACAAGTCTTGTTGCAGGGCTTGAAGGTACCGAGGTACAGCGGGGATGGGACATTTTTGGGTGAAAGCTTCGATAATAATCCGGCTTGGATTCTGCTCGACCTACTGAGGCGAAGCGGATGGCGGATAGACGAAATAAACCTCGCCAGTTTTTCGGCAGCGGCTGCCTATTGTGCCGAAATGATACCTGCGCAGGACCTATATGGAAATCCGATACACATTCCAAGATTTCAGTGCAACTTAGTGCTGCGCAAGAGACGAAGTTTTGCTGAGGTGGTCCGGGGCATACGCATTGGGAATCGATTGCAGTTACGACAGGACTCCGAGGGCCGTTTAGAACTAAGAGTGGAAAGCACACTAGCACTTCAGCAACCGGAGAAGCTGCCCGGCAGTAACAGCCGTGAATCTTTAAACGGGGGATGGCCGGCTTACGAATTTGGGGACGGAACCTTCGGTTTTTCAGGAATTCTTCGGAGAAGCGACGGGCAGCCGGCAATCCGACTTCGGGCGCGGAGCAATGCAGATACGCCGAACAGGTTTAGCATCGAATTTCAAGACGCGCTCAATGAATACCAACAGGACAGCCTCTCGGTGGTGGATGTCGATGATGTTTTGAGAACGGGTCAAGAAATCAGCGTTTCGCTCAACGCGCTGGGGCTGCCGAACGCGAACCAGGCTGCCCGCATTTTGCAGCTACAACTGGACAAGTCGATACGTGGGGCAACATATGTTGAATTTGAAACGAGCGTACGGGGGGTCGGCCTCAAGCCGGGAGATATTATCACCCTAACTTATCTAAAAGAAGGGTTCCAACGCCAGCCTTTCCGGATTGTTAACATGACACCCGGATTGAACTACGAGACCGTTCAGATTACCGCGCAGTTACATGATGATCGCTGGTACGGCGACGCCTCACCAACAGGTACGGGCAGCACCTGTTCGGGACGTCAACCGGGCTTCGAGGTGAGATTGCCGCGACCTCTAATAGGGGACGTTGTGGGAGAGAATGGCGAGGCCCAGTTTGGCGTAGCCGAAACTGTTGAACCGACGTATGACGGACAAGCAAGTGTGCAATTGAAAGTCGGGTTCATCGCTCCAGTGGCTCCTGGATGTGCAACAGTTCAGGCTCCTATGCTGAGTCTAACCCCTGAAGTTTCTAGCACAGGTGGCACACTTACGGGGGGGCAGACACTCTATTACGCCGTGAGCGCCATCGGTCCAGATGGTTCTGAAAGTCCGCTGTCTTTTACTGTAAGGGCGGCCATCTGTGCCGAGACCAATACTAATCAGGTGACACTGACAGACCTAAGTTTCGCACCGGGGATCAAAGGATTTCACGTATACCGCGGGGAGACACCTAGCGCCCTGTTTCGCATTGCTTCTGATTTGCCTGTCGCTACGAAATTCAGCGACGCCGGATTGCCCATGCAACTGATGGCAGCGCCAGACGAAAACTATGATCATGCCAACTTTTACTGGCGACTCGAGCTGCAACCTGAGTGCATGGCAACTTTTTGGTCATGGGACTCGATCGGCAACGATGATCTGGGCATGCCTGAAAACGGCTACTGCGGCATGGTTGTGCGTATCACCAAAGGCAAAGGGGCTGGGCAGGAAAGGGCAGTCCTTTCGAATAGCGCTACCCGGCTGACGGTAGTAACCAAGTGGGATATTGAGCCGGGGCCAGACAGTGCTTTCGTAATCGCGGAATCAAGCTGGCATTTTGGCGTCATGGCTCGAACGAGCCCGGCGGCATTTGATGTACCAAACCGCTGGGGGGCGACGATTCATATTTCCGGCCGGTCGGCAAATGTTCAGAATAAGGAATGTGCTTACGAGCTCTCACCACTAACCCGCTGGCGGATCGGGAGTTCGAGCGCCAAAACATTCGATGCCGATGTTCCAGGGAAACCCGCGTTCGGACTGTACGGCGGCGGGCAGGGAACTCTGGAACTGGTCGGAATATCCTTTGAGGATCTTTCCAATACGCGAACGATCTCCTCAGGGACACTAACGTTATATTACTGGCCTGAACTCATGGGGTTGTCGGAAATCGCCCTGGCTGTCGATATCGGAGCGGGTGATGGTTTCATCGATCTAAACCAAGCGGGCAGCGCGCAACCAGGGAGTCTGGTCCAAATCGACACGGAAGTGATGCGAGTGGATGGAGTGCTGAACGACGGCCAGCGATATGCTGTGACGCGAGGTTTTCACGGGACATCCATCGGGAGCCATGCGGCACATACGCCCGTATATCATTTACGCCAAAAGGTGTACATCATACCTTTTGTGCGGGACTTTTTCGGGAGCCCGGCAAGCGGGTCGTTTAGTCACTCCGTGTTTTTGCCGAATGTGAGGATTGCCAGTGCAACGCTGGCGATGACCAACAGCAGGGGACAAGGCCCGGCTGGCGAACTCGCTCTGACCCAAACCATCGAAAGAGGGCTCCGGACACTGTCAGGCGGACAACTGTGCATACAGGTTCAGGGGTACCTGGCCATTCAATCTGACGCCACTCCGGTGTTAGTGGTGGACGAAGCGTGTTCGGTGCTCGACGTGTTCGCCACGGTACGGGAAGCGCCAGCAGGAGCACCGGTCGTCGTTCAACTTAAGCAGAATGCTCAACCATACTGCACATTGACCATTCCCGCGGGATCGAAAACGTCTAACGTAGTGGACGGCGCCACTTTGGCGCCTTTGGAGAGCAAGGCCGAATTGAGCCTAGACATTCTTTCGGTGGGACAAACGGCGGCTGGGAGCCCGGGACAGGATCTGACAGTTACAATTCGGTTATAAGAGTACTGAGTGCGAATGGCAGGTTCTGTTGAGCGCATTAGCGGGTCCGGGGTATAGTTGTCGTTATCGCTTGCCGTGCTTTGTGTTCAAAGAGTTTCAAAGGTTTATCCTCTCTACAGACGTCCATCTGACCGAATCCTCGAAATTTTTCCTTTTATCCGCAAAAGTTTCCACACCGACTTTTGGGCGCTTCGTGATATTTCCCTCACCGTAGACAGGGGGGAGTTCATAGGGATTATGGGTCCTAACGGCTCCGGTAAAAGCACCCTTCTTCAGATCCTCAGCGGAATTGTCCAGCCCACATGCGGACGTATCAGCACACAAGGGAGAATCGCGGCTTTACTTGAGCTCGGGGCGGGATTTAATCCTGAGTTCAGCGGGCGGGAGAACATTTATATCAACGGAGAGATTATGGGCCTGTCACGGCGGGAAATTGAGAAGGCATTACCGTTGATTGAATCCTTCGCCGAGATAGGAAAGTTTATTGACAGGCCGGTCAAGGAATACTCCAGCGGCATGTACGTCCGGCTGGCCTTCTCCATAGCCATTCATGTCGATCCGGAGATTTTAATTGTGGACGAGGCATTGGCCGTGGGCGATGCGATTTTTGCGAACCGCTGCATTCAGAAGTTCGAAGAACTGAAACGGCGGAAGGTTACGGTTCTTTTTGTTTCTCATGATCTTGGGTTGGTGAAACGCCTTTCGGATCGGGCCATTCTGCTTGTTGATGGGCAGATCCAGGCTGAGGGACGGCCTGCAGATGTGGTGAACCGCTACGTAGGACTGGTGTTGGAACGAGAAAAAAGTGTAGCGCAATACCCAGCAGGGGATTTCGCAGGCAGCCACCGGCATGGCGATGGGGCTAGTCGGATTGTTGAAGTTGCTTTGCTAGATGGAATGAAAAGGCGATGCATGGTTGTGCGGAGCGGAGAGCCTGTAATAATCCGGGTTCATGTCCAGTTTCAAAAAGCGGTGTGTGAGCCTGTTGTAGGGATCTTGATCCGCAACCGCTTAGGTATCGATGTGTTTGGGACGAACACAAAATTAGAGAAGCAGCACCTGGGCAATTTTTCTGCAGGCGATGAGTTGGAGATCGATTTCAAGTTTCCATGTTTGCTCACTCAACAGGAGTATACTTTGACGGTTGCCACGCAGTACCCGGAAGGATTCAGCCAAGACTGGATTGATGACATACTGAGTTTTTCAGTTGTGGACACTAAAGGGTCGACTGGTCTGTTAAATTTAGAACCCCAAATTGAATGGAAAAGAAAATAGACGTGTCTACGGTGCAACGGCGAAAGGGCTTTTTCGGGCATCCCCACGGTTTGATGACGTTATTCATGACCGAGCTGTGGGAAAGGTTCAGTTATTACGGAATGAGAGCCCTCCTTATTCTTTTCATGACTACACCTGTTGCCTCTGGTGGACTAGGTTTTGGGGTGGCCAAAGCTGCCGCGCTGTATGGTCTTTATACGTCTCTCGTATACCTGCTGAGCTTACCTGGAGGTTGGCTTGCAGACCGCATTCTTGGCCAAAAGGGCGCTGTGCTGTGCGGTGGGGTTTTGATTGCCATGGGGAACCTTGGCCTGGCATTACCGCACTTAGCTTGCTTTTATTTAGGGCTTTTGCTCGTTGTGATGGGAACAGGACTTTTGAAGCCTAATATCAGCGTGCTTGTAGGAAAACTTTACGATCTCCGGGATAGCAAACGGGACGCAGGCTTCTCAATTTTCTACATGGGAATTAACCTAGGGGCTTTTTTGGCGCCTCTAGCGTGTGGTTACGTTGGCCAAAAGATTAATTGGCGTTTGGGTTTTGTTGTGGCAGGTGCCGGTATGGTGGTCGGCTTGGTGCAATTTATAGCAGGCCGCAAGTACCTAAACGGTGAGGGAGAGCGGTCTGTGAGAATACACGACAGCGTGCGCGTACTCAAAAGGCGTGTGAAATCATGGGTTGCTGTCGGAATCGCTGGCGTGGCGCTTATTGTGGTTCTGAGCTGGAGGACAAGCGCATGGATACATGTAGATATCTTGTTGCTGTCACGCACGCTCGGGGTGATCTTGGTGTTAGCCGCGGGAATTTTCTTTTTGTGGCCTTTCACGGCAAGTAATTGGACAGCGAAGGAGCGGAAGAAAATTGCGGCGATTGGCGTTCTATTTTCTGCCTCGTCGCTTTTTTGGTGCGTCTTTGAGCAGGCAGGCTCGACGATTAACTTGTTTGCCATGCGGAACGTAGACGGGCGTATTTGTGGAATGGCTTTTCCTAGCAGCTGGTTCCAGTCATTGAACGGGCTTTTTATTATAACCATGGCGCCGTTGTTTGCCTGGATATGGCCGCGCCTAGGGTCACGGGAACCGTCGAGTCCTGCCAAGTTTGCTATGGGATTAATTTGGGCGGGCGCTGGCTTTGCGGTGCTGGCTGGCGCTGCTTCGACTGCATCTACAGGGGTACGAGTAAGTTGGTTGTGGTTAGTAGCTGTTTATTTGCTTCATACAATAGGGGAGCTTAACTTGAGTCCTGTGGGGTTAAGTGCGATGACCAAACTTGCGCCACCGCGGGCCAGCGGTTTGGTCATGGGTGTGTGGTTTCTGTCGCTATCGGTAGGAAACTACCTAGGAGGCCAAGTTGCGTCCGTTTACGAACTGATGCCATTACCAAAGCTTTTCAGTACGCTGGCTGGTACGGCTATTGGTGGCGGCATCTTGCTTTCATTGTCGGTTAAGCGTACACGCAGGCTCATGGGCGAGACGGTTTAGGTGGGGTATAAATGCGGCCTGTTGTTACCGGCGTGGGGGGTAGGTTGTGATTCAAATTGAGGAGATTCAGGCAGCGTTACAAGACGCGCACCTGGATGCCTGGCTGTTTTTCGATCACCATCGCAGGGATCCACTCGCGTACAGGATCCTGGGCCTCCAGCCAGAACAGGAGGTCACGCGGCGCTGGTACTATTTGATTCCTGCTCAGGGGGAACCTCGGGGTCTGGTGCATCGCATAGAGCCGTTCATGCTTCAAGATTTACCAGGTTGTAAGTTGCAATATTCAAGCTGGGCAGAACAGGTCGAGGGTTTGCAAGGTCTGCTGGCGGGATGCCGCCGGGTGGCCATGCAATACTCACCGTTTTGTTCCATTCCTTATATTTCCATGGTTGACGCGGGCACAGTTGAGCTGATACAGAGTTTGGGCATTACGGTTGTGAGCTCCGCGGATTTGGTGCAGTATTTCGAGGCACGTTGGAGCGAACAGCAGCTGCGCATGCACTTAGAGGCTGGGCGTCTGGTTGATGAAATCCGGCGCCTCGGATTCGAAATGGTAGACAATAGAATCCGCAAAGGTCAGGTTGTGACCGAATGGCAGGTAAAGAAGTTTTTGCTAGACCGCTTTGCTGAAGCCGGGCTCGTGACGCTTGACGGTCCAATCGTCGCTGCTGGGAAAAATTCGGCTAATCCGCATTATGAACCAATGGAGAATGCAAGCTGCGAAATTTGCAAAGGAGACGTTCTGCTGTTCGACATGTGGGCGAAGCTTAACCGGCCCCGCGCGGTGTACTACGACGTTACCTGGACGGGTATTTGTGGCAGAGAGCCTAGTGCAGAGTTGGAAAATGTGTTTGAGGTTGTGCGAGGTGCGCGGGATCGCGCTATTGGCAGGATTCAAGAAGCCGTAGCCAGTGGCCAGCGTTTGCGTGGCTGGGAGGTGGATGACGCCGCCCGGCAATACATTCAGGCCAGAGGCTATGGTGAGTATTTTACGCACCGTACAGGCCACTCGATCGGAGAGGATGTTCACGGCGTCGGCGCTAACATGGACAATCTAGAAACGCATGATGAACGGTGGATCATTCCGCGAACCGGTTTTTCCATTGAGCCCGGTGTGTATCTTGGCCAGTATGGCGTGCGATCCGAGGTTAATGTTTTCGTTGAAGAGCAACGAGCCTTTGTGACTGGAGAGATTCAGCAAAAGCTGGTTGTAATGGGAGTATGACAAACAGTCTAGCCCGATTCACGACCTTGGTGTTACTAACGTTTGGTTTTAAAAGTCTGGGCATTACAGGGACACTTGGTTTACCTTCTCAAGCCTCGGGAAGGTTGTGGGTCTGTTGAGTGGATCTCGCCGTCGACAATTCATTTTTGCCGCGAGTGGGCGCAACAGGGATGCACGCAACGGGGAGCGGAAGCAAACCACGAGTTTGAAGTGTCATAAGCAGACTCCGGAGATTACATCGAATTCGGTACTAAGTATCTGACAGTCAAGGTAGAAAAACGCTGCGCCGGATTCAAGTCATATCCGATAACGGGAAGATTTTATTAAATGAACTGACAGATATTACATGTATTATGGCCTGGATCCCAAGCAAATTATGGAGGAGCATGTCGCGATTGCGGACACAGCGCCGCCGCTTCTACTCAAGCATTTTGAGCTGCTAAGCCCTGCGCAATTTCCGAGATTAGCGACAGTTCTATTTCCCGCGAGACACGATTCTGAAGAAGGTTTATGCGATAGTATTCGCGCCTTAGTGAATGCGTCGATGTCAGCGGTCCGAATTCCTGCTTTAGATATTGGCCATTTTTTCGTCTGGAGCGATTTCGCTAACCAAGGTTTTTCAACTGGCCAGTACATTTCCAGTGGTGTTTCAATCAACAACTTCTGCAGCCGATGGGGTGCGCCAAAATTACTTAACTACTTTTTTTCAGATGAGACGCCGTTTAGCACCATTTCTGCTCACTTATTCAGAGGAGGCCCGCAGGCAAGGCATACCCATGGCGTAGCCACTAGCTTTACAATTTCCGCGCGACGCTGAAGCGGGTAGTGTTGATGATGCCTTAATGTTGGGCGACGAGATTTTGGTAGTCCCCGTTGGCGGTCCAAGCAACACGCGGCGCGTGTACTTGCCGATGGGAATTTGGACGGAGTTACATACCGACCGAATATCTCGTGGCAAGGAATACGTGGAAGTGGAGAGTAAGAACGGGGCAGCTCTGCTGTTTTTAAGGAACGGTTCCATTGTGCCTCTCGCATCCGTGAGTAACGGGGACGAATGCATGAGTCTTCACTACTTCCCCGATCTGGCGGCAGAGTTTTTTTGTTAGAGCCAGAAAGCGACGATTATGCCCAATTTGATGCAGGTCTGGCCGGGGAGTTCATGCGTTTGGGGAGAGAAGCGAAGAAAGCCCGTGATTACGAGTGGGTGGTGCATGATTTGGAGTCAGTGAAACGCGTAAAGCTTGGGAAAGGCATCTTGAGGAGCGTTAGGGCGTGCGAGCTTCTCAGTCTTGGACGCTGGTACTTTGACAAAATAAAGAAAAACCTTTATATCCGGTTGCGGACTGCGGAGAAAAGCTCATACGTAATTTACATCGAGAGAGAATAGGTGGCGGTTTAACAGCCACGTTTTCCCAGCCTGTCGAGAATTGAGGTCAGAATTTCCGGAATTTCAAAAACAGCGCGGTTGTTCAGTGCAGCGGCGTTAGATCTGCAACGTTCGAGCGCCCCCGGAGAAAGAAGCTCGGCAACGGCTTCGTGGATATGGCGGAAACTCTTTACCACCAGCCCTAGCCGGCGTTGGAGAATCCAGTCCGCGTTGTATCTCTCCTGCGGGAGTGTCCACGCATTACGCTCAACGATGACCGGCAATTTCATGGCAAGAGCCTCACTAATACTTCCTGGCCCTGGCTTACCAATGAAGAAATCCGACAGAAACATATAATATGGCACTTTCTGAGTAAATCCCTCAACGAAAACAGGGAAGCGCCAGCGACGTGCGCGTAGTTTGGAGGCAAGGTTGTTATTCCGACCACAAATCAGGATAAGCTGAACGTTGAGCCGCGAAGATTGCAGGCGTTGGGTTATGCGGAGCATGGACTCTGAACCTTGACCTCCGAACATGACCAATCCGGTGGGCAGCGCAGGATCGAGTCCGAGCTGGGCTCGCTCGGAGTGGCGATCTACCAGGATAGGCTCATAGAAACGGGGGTGCAAGATCATGCCGGAAGTGCGAAAGATATTTTGCTGGGGATAACCCATGGTTTGTGCTTGCTCCACCAGTTTTTCTGAGCCACAAATCAAGAATTGCTCTTGTTTCTCGATCCAAAAGTGTGGCGGGTAGTCTGCCAAATCTGTGGGAATAGTGATCAATTTTGAGTCTGGTAACACATTTTTCAGGCTTTCGTATAGTGCGCGGTTAAAATGAGGCACGAAAGAGACCAACAGATCGGGTTGAGTGCGCTGCAGATAAGCCTCAATCAGAGTGATCTGTTTGCGGTGGTACAGGCGAATGATGGTCTGCATGGGGCGAAGAAGTTGCGCAGAACCCAAGGTCCAGCCTTTTTTAAGCATGAGGTTATAGAGGTCCTGAAGTCTGAGGCCGGTTATCTTACGGAAGATATCAAGCGAATCCAGGATTTCTTGCAGGTTAACCAGGTTTACGCGCCAAGGCCGGCCCTGGGCTTGGATGACCGTCTGCAATGCCACAGCGGCGTTTCGATGCCCGCCGCCCGCATCGAAGAAGATAAAGTCCATGCTTATCATGCTCTTTAATTCTTTCACGGCTCTGCAGGGTAAGGTGAGAGAATTAAGGTTGAGATATGGAACAGAAACGGTCCATTATGTTTGCTCCGATCAGGCTGTTTCATAGCCGGCCAGCTGGCAGGTTTTTCTAACTTGGTTGAGGGGGAACGCCATGGAGCTTCTTGCAATGTTTTTAACAGGCTTTGTGCTTGGGACAGTTCTGGCTGGATTGAGCCTGGTGTTCTGGATGAGGGCCAAGCTGAGTCAGCTGGAAGCTGCAAAAGCGATAGCGGAAGCTAAGCTCAGCGCGGCAGAAGCAGCGACGGCAAAGATTGGCGAAACGTTTCAAGCTCTGGCGGATGCTGCTTTGCGCTCTAGTCAAGGCGCCTTTCTTGAGGCTGCCAGGGGCACATTAGAAACCATCAGGGCGGAGATGTCCGGAGATCTGGCCCAGCGCCAAACCGCAGTGGAAGGGGTGGTTGCGCCGCTCACGGTAATGGTCGATAAGCTCGAATCACAGATTAGGGAAATGGAACTGGCCCGTCAGCAGATGTTTGGTGGTCTTCAGGAACAATTACAAAGTCTGACCAAAGAGACAGCCACATTGGCCAATGCATTACGGGCGCCTCATGTGCGGGGTCGCTGGGGAGAAGTGACGCTCAAGCGCGTGGCGGAGCTGGCAGGTATGGTGGAATACTGCGACTTTGTCGAACAAGAGACAGTGCAGAGCAATGCCGGACGCTTACGTCCTGATATGATTGTGCGACTACCGGGAGGAAGGTCGCTGGTGGTTGACGCGAAAGTCCCGTTGACGGCGTACCTTGAAGCCATTGGGGCAACTGAAGAGGCAAGGCGCCGCGAAGCTCTGATGCGTCACAGCCAGCAGGTTTTCCGGCATGTCGAGCAACTGAGCAGTAAGCAGTATTGGAGTCAGTTTCAACCAACTCCTGATCTGGTGATTCTCTTTATTCCGGGCGACCAGTTCTTCAGCGCGGCATTAGAGTACAATCCCACCTTGATTGAAGATGCGCTTGAAAGGAAAGTGCTTCTGGCCACTCCTACAACTTTAATTTCGGTTTTGAAAGGCATAAGCTATGGCTGGCGACAACAGCAGCTTGCGGAAAACGCAGAACAGATCCGCCGTGTAGCCAGTGAATTTTTTGATCGGGCACAGGTGTTACAGAATCATTTCGCTGATACCGGTCGCTACCTGGATCGCGCGGTGGAAGCTTACAATCGGACTGTGGCCTCATGGGAGGCGCGGTTGATTCCTTCATTGCGGCGGATGCGAGACTTAGGTGCTGTGACGGGAGACGACCCTGTCGCGCCGGAGCAAATTAACCTTGTTCCTAGGAAACTGGGCATCCCCGATGCCTCCTGATTTTACGCCTTATGTTCATGCGTAGCGCTCTGCTATTCCTGTCGAGCAGGCAGTGGTTGCGTCGCTGGATTGAGACATCTTCAGTCCCCCGCAAACTTACCGAGCGCTTTGTGGCAGGCAAAACGCTAGATGAGGCTCTGGAGGTGTGTCGCCGTTTGAATCGCCAAGGGATTTTAGTCACGTTAGACCATTTAGGGGAAAATGTCCAGTCGGAGAGAGAGGGGAGGGTTTCAGCCCATGCCTATTTGGAGGCACTGGGCCGCATTGCGGAAGAAAAGCTAGAGGCCACGGTTTCGGTAAAGCTTACGCATTTCGGTCTGGGTTTTTCGGAAAGACTCTGCCGGTCAAACGTGGAGACTGTTGTGGCTTTTGCTGCTAATAACGGTGGGTTTGTTGAAGTAGATATGGAATCCCACGAATACGTGGATCTCACATTGCGAATAGTGCGGGAGTTGCATGCGAAGTACGGAAAAGTCCGAGCGGTGGTGCAGGCGTACCTAAGAAGAACTGCTGCAGATTTGGAAATGCTTTGTCGCGAGGGTATTCCTGTGCGGCTTTGCAAGGGTGCGTACAGCGAGCCGGCGGCGGTTGCCTTCACGCGAAAATCGGAGGTGACTCACAACTACCTCGTTCTGGCGAAGTTTCTTTTGGAGAACGGGAATTATCCGGGATTCGCCACGCATGACCCAAATGTGGTGATGCAAATTTTGGGTTTTGTGCAGCAGCGGCGCGTTCTGCCTAAAAGTTTCGAATTTCAGATGCTATACGGAATTCGCAAGGACCTACAACGGCTTTTGACGAATGAAGGTTATCAGTTGCGTCTTTATGTGCCGTTTGGTGCAGAGTGGTACCCCTATCTGATGCGGCGACTTGCTGAACGCCCGGCTAATATTCTGTTAGTGGCTCATAACCTGCTTCATCGGTGATAGGGCGTGGGAGTTACGGTAGGGGATATGGTACTGGCATTGCGGTGGTGGCGCTTGGTGAGTGGGGTGGCAATCATCATGGCCGCGGTTCTGTTCGGAATGGTTGTTGCGCCGGTGTATGCGAAGAACAGGGAACTCAAGAAATTCCTATCCTATCTGGTCAACCAACCTCAGAGTCTCACGGAACCCGAGGATTTATTGCGTGTTCGGGTACTCAATAAGGCTTCGGAGTTAAGGCTGCCAGTCCATAGTAACCAGGTAGTGATCAAACGGTCGAGGCAGCGTGTACGCATTGAAATTGTCTATGCTGCCCCTGTGAAGCTGTGGCCGGTTACGATCAATTTACACTTTCATGCCGGCGTAGGGGATCTCTGAGCTATCGGTGATCCATGGGAAAATAGATATTGAGATTACGAACGTGCCAGTACGGGTTCATATTTCGCGCAAGTCGAAACCATTACGGTTCTTGCTCCACCCTGCCGCAAGGGTTTTCATCGGTCTCTGTCTGACGTTTTTCTGCCTCGGCTTAGCGGTTCTGGCATATTACTACGTAAGGTACTCAAGACTGATAGATCAAAAACTTCGGGCGGGTCCCTTCCAAACCACATCCATGATTTTCGCTTCGCCTCGCGTGGTGACTTTGGGTGATGAGGTTTCTCCGCAGGAAATTGTAGAACAACTTCGGCGCAGCGGCTATACGGAATCACGCACGAACGTTCTAGGCTGGTACCACGTGCGTAAGGACGCCATCGAAATTTTCCCTGGGCCGGATTCTTATTTTGATCAGGAAGCGGGCATCATAAAGTTTGCTGGCGACAGGATAGTGCAAATTATTTCCGGACGGGATAACACTGAGCGCACGGAATACATGCTCGAACCGGAATTGATTACGAATCTGTTTGACCGGAACAGGGTGAAAAGGCGTCTGGTAAAGTATCAAGACTTACCAAAGGTGCTGGTCGAAGCTGTAATCTCAGCGGAAGATAAACGTTTTTTCCAACACTCAGGATTTGATCCTCTACGGATTATCAAGGCTGCCTATACCGATCTTGTTGAACGGCGCATGGAGCAAGGAGCTTCTACGCTTAGCATGCAACTGGCCAGGAATTTCTGGCTGGACCGACGCAAGACCTGGAGAAGGAAGGTCGCCGAGGTTCTGATAACGCTGCAGCTCGAACAGAGACTGACTAAAGAACAGATTTTCGAATACTACGCCAATGAAGTGGACCTGGGGAGGCGGGGGAGTTTCAGCATTCGCGGTTTTGGCGAAGCTGCACAAGCCTATTTCGGGAAGGACGTACGAGATTTGACTCTCCCCGAAGCTGCCACTCTGGCAGGTCTTATACAGCGGCCCAGCTATTTCAATCCTTACCGATGGCCGGAACGGGCACGGCAACGCCGTAACATCGTGCTGGGCCTGATGCGAGAGAACGGATACATTACTGAGAAGGAATATATCGATGCTTGTGCAGCCCCGCTGGTGCTTGTGCGTGGCGGGCCGGAATCAACTGACGCGCCATATTTTGTCGATCTAGTCAACGACGAACTACAAGACAGATTTCAGGACCGCGATTTTCAGAGCAAAAGCTATCGGGTGTACACAACGTTGGATCTGGATTTGCAGCGTGCCGCAGCTGAGGCAGTGAGGATTGGCTTGCAGGAGGTGGATGAGCAAATTAACCGGAGGCGGCGCCGTCGACTGGATACTCCGGAGGCACAAGTGGCGCTCATTGCGCTTGATCCTAAGACTGGTGAAGTGAAGGCTTTAATTGGGGGACGCAATTATGGCCTTAGCCAGTTAAACCGCGCGCTTGCCAAACGGCAGCCTGGTTCCTCGTTCAAACCATTTGTTTATGCTGCGGCTTTCGAGGCTTCTGTTGCGGGAACGATCAAGCCGATAACTCCACTCACCACGGTGGTGGATGAACCGACCACGTTTTGGTTTGATGGGAAGCCGTATCAACCGGCGAATTTCAAGGAGGAGTACCTAGGTGTAGTGACCCTCCGCACCGCGCTCGCAAAATCCAAGAACGTGCCAACGGTCAGGGTGGCGGAGATGGTGGGATATCAAAACGTGGTGGATCTAGCCACGCGAGCCGGAATGAACCTTCATATCCAGCCAACGCCGGCCGTAGCTTTGGGAGCATACGAGGTGACTCCACTAGAGGTCGCAGGCGCTTACACGATTTTCGCCAACTCAGGGATTTATTCCAAGCCTTACTGGGTCAAGCTGGTCCGGGACGACCGTGGAGAGGTCATTTATACACAGAAGCCTATTCAGCGACAAGTGCTCGATGCACGCGTGGCATATCTTATGGTGGACTTACTTCAGGAAGTCTTGCGCACTGGCACTGGCGCCGGTGTCCGTGCGCGCGGCTTTTCATTGCCAGCCTGCGGAAAAACAGGGACTTCTTTCGATGGCTGGTTTGCCGGTTTCACCTCCAACCTTCTTTGCGTGGTCTGGGTAGGATTTGATAATAACGAAGAGCTGAAATTGGAAGGGGCCAAGAGTGCTCTTCCAATTTGGACTGAGTTTATGAAACGGGCGCACCAGTTGCGCCAATACCGGAATGTTAAACCCTTCGAAGCGCCGGATGGCATCGTTACCGTCGAAATCGATCCGGAAACGAACGCTCTGGCGACGACCAACTGTCCAAAACGCCAGATGGAGGCTTTTATTGCGGGTACCGAGCCAGTGGAAGTATGCCCCTTACATGGTGGGGCATTAGCATCCGCCACTCAGGTTACTGGTTGGGAGTCGGAGCCCAGTGGTGCCGTTGGTAGCGAAGCTAAAGTCCAGCCTCGGGCGGAAGCAGAGAAGGTCAGGACAGACGCGAGGCGAGCTATAGTGCCTGTAGCCCAGCCGGTGGCTTCCGGGACCGGCAACAACGCAGCACCTAAACCGAAAAAGGGATTTTTTCGCCGGTTGCTGGATGTGTTTAAATAAAGGCGGGGGGTGGTTATGAAGTCCACCGTCTTTACCGCATTGGCGGGTATTTGTTTGCTGATCCTTCCTGTTTGTGGGCAGTTCAGTACTTCGAGTTTTCCCCCTGTTCCCCCTGAGACACGCGGGGATATTTACATGGCGCGAAAGATGTTCCTTGAAGCCATTGAGGCGTATAAACAAGCTCCTACGCTGAATGCGCTGATCTGGAACAAAATTGGCATCGCATACCACCAGATGGGAGACCAGAAAATGGCTCGGCAGCATTATGAGAAGGCCCTGAAGCTGGATCCTAAGTATGCAGTCGCAAGGAACAATCTAGGCACCATCTACCACGAACAGAAGAATTACAAGCGCGCCATACGGGAATACAAACGAGCAATCGCTCTGGATCCCAATTCCGCTTCTTTTTACAGCAACCTGGGTACTGCGGAGTTTGCCCGAAAGCGATACAAGGAAGCGATTCTGCATTATCAAAAAGCACTAAGTCTTGACCCCGATGTATTCGAGCACCGTAGCAATGTGGGAGTCTTGTTGCAGGAGCGGACAGTCGAAGAACGAGCGAAGTTTCATTTTTTCCTCGCAAAGACATATGCTCAAGCGGGCATGAACGACCGGGCGTTGCTCTGCATTCGGAAATCGCTCGAGGAAGGCTTCCGGGATCGCAAGAAATACCTTGAAGACCCGGAATTTGCCGCCATTCGTGAGATGCCGGAGTTTCAGGTAATTATGGCTGTGGAACCCCGTGTGCTTTGAACCGCTTCCGCCTTTCTCACGCACGTGGGTCAGGCATTGGGCAGTCTTGCTTCTGCTGGTTTGGAGCGTGTTGGGTTGCTCCAGAACAAAAGTCCAAGGCGCGCGGCGGAGCTTAATTTGCAGCTTTGAAAATCTTAGCGAGGATTCTTCCCTGGACTGGACGGGTCAAGCTGCCTGCGAGATTCTGGCAATCCAGTTGGAAGATTCTCAAAGGTACCGCCCGTTGGGTTTTGCTCCCCATACGGAAGCATCCCGAAGTGCTGGCGATGAGCATCTTTACGGCTACTGGTCTGTAGTGGGCGGCCGTTTGCGCATTTCCGCATTTTTAGTGGACGCGAGGCGTACGCGTTTTTTGGCGAATTTTTCCGCGGAAGGGCGGCCGGAGCAGGGCATAGTTCCATTGTTAAACCCGATAGCGCGCGCGCTTGATCCCGATGCGCGTGCATTCGGAACAATGAATCCGGCTGTGGTCAAAAAATACGCAGAAGGTCGAGAAGCGCGGGACGCAGCAGCGTCCGCTACGGCGTTCGAAGATGCTGTGCGCGCCGACCCGGGGTTTGGTCCGGGCTACGTTGCTTGGGCTCGGGCCTCGCTCGCACGCGGAGATGCCTTCGGCGCGCAGCGGGCCATAGAACAGGCGCGAAACAGGTGGTCGAAGATTGAGGCGACTGATCGTTTGCGGCTTGACTTGCTCGCCGCCATGGCAAGCAATGATCCAGCGGGTGAGATTAGCGCGCTGACAGCTCTGGTTCGAAGAAAGCCTTGGGATACGGAGCTTCTCCGGAGTCTCGCGCTCCTGGAAACACAGGCTAGGAGGTATGTTCCAGCTTTGGAACACTACCGTAAAGCGGCTGTTTTGGAGCCTTCCAATGTAGTGATCTGGAACGAATTGGGCTATACAGAGGCCTATGCACATAATTTGGAAGGCGCCGTCAAGGCCCTCAGCCAGTATCAACGGCTGGCGCCACAAGATGCCAACCCTCTCGATTCGCTGGGAGACGTCCACTTTTACCTGGGGCGCTTTCCAGAGGCTGAGAGCTTTTATTTACAAGCCTACGCGAAAGATGCTTTTTTTCTAGGAGCAGCAACTCTTTATAAAGCTGCATGGGCAAGGCTGATGACAGGTGATGTTAATGGGGCGGACAGGATTTTCCAGCAATTCCTCGAGCAGCGGCGAAAAATCAAAGACCCGCTTGCCGATTACAGGGAGGCGCAATGGCTGTATTTGACGGGCCACAGATCTGATGGCGCAGCGATGCTGAAAAGCTTTATAGCGAGAGCCGGCGCCACACCAGCTGCTTTGTCTGTGGCCCGTGCCCAACTTTCGCTGTGGAGTTTTTTGAGGGGCGATGCAGAAAAAGCGCGACATCTGGCTGCACAGGCCATGAGGACGGCAACTTCCCCAGACGAGCGCAGACTGGCTTGGGTTTGTTGGTTTATTGTTCAATCCCAAACCTCGCCGGACAACGCGCCTGAGAGACTGTTAAAGGAGTTTTCCTTCTCCCCGGATGATACAACAAAAAAAATTGCCCTAAGCTATGCTTGCCTGCTGGGAAGACGATACGTCGAAGCCGGGCGCTTGCTTTCTGAATTGGTTTCTGCCACGGGTCCTTCTTCTTTCGTTCCGGCGGAAGCGCTCCTTGCCTGGGCTCTTGTGGAGTGTGGACGATTACAGGACGCCGCACAATATTTGGAAACGTGGGGTATTCCCGATCCCGGCGGAGCGTCCCCACTTCTGTGTCTTGCCTTTCCGAGGATTTTTTACCTTCGAAGCGCCGTGCTCAACGCGAGCGGCCGTCAGGCGGAAGCAGAGCGCAGCCTCCGGATCTTCAAAAGGTTATCCGGCCTGGATGAGTGATCCGAGGTGTTTTTATGGCCGGCCAGTGAGCCTGTCGTAAATGTGTCGGTTACACACTGTCCCCAGCGATTCGTTGTATAGGCTCACAAGACCCAAAGCTTCCACGAGATCTTCTTTGAAGTTCTGCAAGGCTTTGAGGTCGGAAGCCAAGGCCGGAAGTCTGTCACCCCTCGGAGTTTCAAAGAACTTTTGAAATCCGCAGTCCACAAGGGTTGCAATGGTAGCGTCCACAAGCATTCCGATCCTCACAATACGCGGACTTTGTCCGGGGATATTCTCGATTTCCGCACCGCAGTTTTCGCGAATTATTCTTACCCTGCCATCACGCGACTCTAAAGAAAACCCAGCGCTGCGGAGCATGTCCAAGCGTTTTTCAAACGTGACCGGTTGTGGGCGCTCCCTGCGGAAGAACATACTTCAATTATATTTCCAGGATTAAAGCTCGACCTTCTTGGCTCGCTTCAGATAATCGGGATCAATTTCAATACCCATGCCCGGGCCAGTCGGCACCTTGATAACACCGTTCTGAATGACTGGAACAGGCGAATACCAGCCCGGCTGTTTTTGCGGTCGTCTCCAGGGAAACTCGATGTATGGACCAATATTGGGAATGGCGGAGGCAAACTGAAGGATGTTGCACGCTCCGGCGTCGGTTTGCGTGTTGTGGGGTGTAATGGGCATGTTTGCCTCCTTGGCCATACGGGCGACGCGAGCCCCGCGAATTAAGCCTCCGTTGTAGTTCAGATCCGGCTGTACGATGTCCATTACCCGGTTGTCAATCGTCCATTGGAATAGCCACAGACTTGAGTCTTGTTCGCCAAATGCGACAGGAATACGAAGCGCGTCCGCCACCTTCTTGGTTTCCTCGAGCTCTTCCCACGGACACGGCTCCTCGAAAAACGCGACATGCAGATCCTCAAGCATTCTTCCCACTTCGATGGCTTTCGACGAACTGTATGAGCCATTGGCATCAGCATAAATCGTGATCCTGTCTCCGAGCTTTTTTCGCGCCAACGCTATCATGGTCTCCGTGCGCCCGGGATAGGCATCCTCATTTCTGCTCATGCGGCCGCCAATTTTGAATTTGACGGCTCTCGCGCCCGTGAACTGGATGCCTTTCTCATATATTGCTACCTCCTGTTCAGCCTTTAATTCACGACTCGAACCAGATAAGTAGACGGGGATCTCCTTTCGGATGACTCCGCCAAGCAGCTCCCCTACGGGTTTGCCGGCCGTTTTCCCCAAAAGATCTAGCAAGCTCTGTTCCACATACGCTACAGGGCACCAAAAAGCCTGTCCAGCCATCTTGTAATTTTCGATGTAGACTTCGTCTATAAGCGATTCAAGGTCCCGCCCGTCTTTTCCAATGAAAAATGGAGCAACACGGCGCAGCAGGATGGGTATGAAGTCTTCCACCTGCTTGGTCTGAATTAGGCCGGAGACACCATCGGCTGATGTCGTTCGCAAAAAGTACGCGGAATCCCTCTGAAGCAGTTCGATCGAGGTGATCTTGATTGGGACTTTCGATGTGTTCCTCAGGCTGAAAAGCGGCCTTTCATAAAGTGGAATGTCATCCCGGCCCGCTACCGCCCATGAGGCTAGTGGGCCATAGCAGAACCCAACAGCCGCGGACCATCTGAACGCCTGACGCCTGTTCACCTTCATAATTTTCGTTTGTGTACAGCTCGAATCACTCCGATTTAGCGGGTGGTGCTGGCGCCAGCCGGTCGAGCACGCGGAGCATTGAAGAATAGATATCCACCGGAATGGGGAAAACGACTGTGGTATTCTTTTCCTGTCCGATCTCCACCAGGGTTTGTAAATACCGCAGCTGAATGGCGGCAGGTTGTTTCTGAATCAGCTCAGCCGCCATGGCCAGTCTCTCCGCTGCGGAATACTCTCCCTCAGCATGAATAATCTTGGCGCGCCGCTCCCGTTCGGCTTCTGCTTGACGGGCAATTGCACGGATCATCTGCTCTGGTAGATCGACCTGCTTGACTTCGACCATGGTAACCTTCACGCCCCAAGCTCCTGTGTGCTGATCAAGAACGGACTGGAGCCGGACATTGAGCTTTTCCCTTTGACTCAACAGCTCGTCGAGCTCCACTTCGCCCAGAACGCTGCGAAGCGTCGTTTGACCCAACTGAGAGGTAGCGTAAAGAAAATTCGCTACTTCAACCACGGCGCGAATAGGATCTATTACGCGGAAGTAAATAACCGCGTTAACCTTTACGGTTACGTTGTCCCTGGTGACGAGATCCTGCGGCGGCACCTCCAGCGTCTCGATACGTAGGGAAACTCTCACCATTCGGTCCACAGGCGCAAACACCAGAATGATGCCGGGGCCCTTCGGTTGTGGCAAAACGCGGCCGAGCCGGAAGATTACTCCTCGCTCATACTCCCTCAGGATCTTGATGGAGGAGAGAAGGTAAATGACAACGATAACCACCGCAATGGTTGTGACATCTAACGACATAATGACCTCCAAAACCTTATCACTGCGGTTCAACTTTCAACGTGAGTCCGTCTACCGCGACGACTCGGACGCGTGCGCCCGCTTCGACCGGAATCGATGAAATAGCATCCCAAAATTCTCCATGAACAAAAACTTTTCCTGCCGGATCGAGCGCCGTGCGGGCAGTGCCAATCTCACCGATCATGCCCATGACGCCGGTGACGACCTTGTTTTTGCGCGCCCGAATAACCAGAGAAAGCAAAAATACAGTGATGAGCGCGAACGGCAGCGTTAGTCCAACTGCCGTTGAAAGATGTATCCGCAGTTCAGGTAGCGGGCTATCTACCAGTAATAAGGCGCCCAGAATCATGGCAACTGCTCCTCCTGCGCCCAGAATGCCATGCGAGGCAAATTTGGCTTCGAGAATGAAGAGCGTGAAAGCCAGCAGCAGAAGAGCTGCTCCTATCCAATTGATCGGGAGGACGGACAGCGCAGAAAGACCCAGAAGCACGAGGATGGCGCCTGCCACGCCAGGTAGAATCAAGCCTGGAGAAGAAAATTCCACGTAGACTCCCAGCGCGCCCAGCACCAGGATCACTAGCGCGATGTTCGGGTCGCTGACTGCGCTCATAATTCTTTCACGCAAGGTCAACTCATAGTTCACTATGGTTGCGCCGGTGAGGTGCAGGACCTGTTTGCTGCCATCGAAACGGGTGACCTCGCGCCCGTCGAGCTTGCGGATCAAGTCGGCATCATCGTTGGCGACTAGGTCGATAATGTGCTCTTTTAAAGCCTCCTGATCGGTGAACGACTTGCTTTTGAGAACCGCCTCTTCGGCCAAGGCACTGTTGCGCCCGCGCTTGTCGGCCATGCTACGCAAAGAGGCTGCGGCGTCGCTCTCTACTTTACGGCGCAACACCGGGTCCATTTGCTGGCCCAGTAAAATAGGGCTCGCCGCGCCCGTATTCGTGCCGGGAGCCATGGCAGCCACATCACCGGCCAGCAAGATAAAAAAGCCGGCTGATGCGGCCCTGCCTCCGCTGGGCGTGACAAAGGTAGCAACGGGGACCGATGAAGCGGCAATTTTTTCGATGGTTTGCCGCATGGCATCCATGAGTCCGCCGGGAGTGTTGAGCCGGACCAGAACCAGCGCGGCCCCATCTCGCTTAGCCTGGTTCAATGCGTGCGCGATAATTTCGGTAGTGACGGGATGCACAACCCCGTCGATATTTACTCCCACCACTGTCGGAGCGGCCCCTATAACTCCGGCCACTGACAACAGCAACGCCGAATGAGCAAGTATGCGGTGCAAACCAACCCCAATATACCACCAGAAAGTCCATGGAAAAATGTTATGCAAAACGGCCAGGCGTTTTTCGTTGACAAAGCCGCGCCGAGACGACTAGTATGGTGACAACACTGAGAAAGGAGGTGGTCCAGCAAAATGATTTCTGGTAGTAGTACCCCGCGCGAGGTGGCTGACTGCTAAAGCTACCGCTCTGACGTGGCCGGCTTCGTTGCAGTGGCGAGGCCAATGTTCCTGTTAACCGGCCACCTCAGCGCGACGCATTCTGCCGCAGGGTTCATCCCGCGGCTACCTGCCCCCGGTCCGTACAGGCGTGCAGACCGGGGGTTTATGTTGTTATACTGTTGTTTACCTTACGATACGAAAGGATCATGCTCACCACATGAAGGCAGGGATCCATCCCGCATACAACGAAGTCACCATCACTTGCGCCTGCGGGCATTCATTCCGTACGCGGTCGACCCACAAAGGGGATATACGGGTCGAAATTTGCTCCCATTGTCATCCGTTTTTTACGGGTCGCCAAAAGCTTGTGGACACAGAGGGTCGTGTAGAGCGGTTCCAGAGAAAATACCAGAAAGCCCGCGAAAAGAAGTGAAACCCCGTTGTCCAGCCGGCCGGGTAAGGCTGGGGTTGCTGGGTGTGAAAAGCGGAAATCTTATTTGCCGGCGTGGTCGCGCCAAAAGACGGAGCAATCAACGAGATTGCTTTTCGTGCAGTCCGCGCAATCGTTCCCGCTCTTCTCGTATCTTCCGGTACTGCTCGCGCTGGGTTGGGGTGAGAATCGACTCGATCTGTTCCACCTGTTGTTGCTGAATCGCTTTAAGTTCGGGCCGCATTCTATCCCGTACTTCGCGGTAGCGGCTTTGGGTTGCATCCAGGATTTGTCCTAGCTGGGTTACTTGTTCCGGTGTCAACTTAAGGCGCGCCTGCATCTCCCGAATGTAATTATTCCGGTACTCTTCTGCCGTTTTTGGGCGATGGTCGAAGCTGTTGAGCCGCACCGTATAAAAGCGGAAGGCGAACCACCCCACCAGAACGCCGCTGAGGAAAACCAAAAGCAAATACAGGCTGATGGGGAACTTGAAAGGCTTTATCACCGGTGATTCATTCCTCCCGTCTCGGCAGCCACAACTTCAAAGTAAGGATATCCCTCCGAGAGATTTTCCGCGGCCAAAACCTCTATGTAAGTAGCACGCGTCGGGTCTGGGATGTTACGGCTGGTAGTCGTCGTAAGGATGCCGAGCAGCACGCAAAGCGCCACAGCGGTCGTTACCAATGTCCCCGCCCACCGACGCAGAGCGGGCGCCGGAGACCTGTACGCCTCAATCCTTTTCCACAGTCCCGGCATAAACGTTGGCCCCGGATCCACATCCGGGCATGCCTCACGGTATGCAGCCAGCAACCGGTCCAACTGAGCGCCGAGATCTTCCCCCCTCGTATTGGCTCCTTCGGTGTTCATAAACCCTACCTGCGTATCTGGTTTTTTGAATCCCCACTTGCAGCCTTCGTTTTGGCGTAAGCTTTCAGAACCCGTTGCCGGGCTCGAAACAACCTCACCTTTAACGCGTTCTCGTTAACGTGGTAAATGCTTTCGAGCTCATGTAACGATAGCCCTTCCACTTCCTTTAATATCAGCAGGACCTTGTCCTGCTCAGAAACGGCTGACAGTAATGATTGCACAAAGTCCCTAATCCGCGCCTTCTCATCTTCGTCCGCTTTCAGCTTGCCCCCGGCACGCGCATCGGCCGCAACTACCTGCTGCTCGGATAAATCGGCCATTCGCGCCTCACCTCTTCTACGCTGGCGACGCAAGTAATCATACGCCGCGTTCACTGTCAGCCGGTATAACCACGGCTCGAAAACCTCCGGTGTCCTTAACTGATCCAGGGAGAGATACAGGCGTAGAAAGACCTGCTGGCCCACATCCTCGACGTCTTCCGGGCGCCCAATAAGCCGCGCGATAGTCCCCAGAATCCGTTTCCGGTATGCCTGGACGATTTTACTGAACGCGGCATCATCCCCTCTCTTAGCGCTTTCGATGAGCCCGAAGTCGACCAGCATCCGCCCTTCATGGCCGGCGCCTTCTCCCTAACTTTCCACCTCATTGGAATTGGCGCACTGGCAAAATGTCAGGTTACAAGTTCGGCTGCCAAAATGCAAAAGATCAAACAGTTAGGCTGCCCCTTGATGCTCTTGCTCACTCGACTTGGTCCTGATTTCGTGCCGGCACCCAGGTTAACTCTAGTGGACGCACATCGCCTGAAAACTCGGTGCGCCCCTTTAACGGACAATAACTCGTTGAAATACAGAATGTTATGAGCATACGCCGCATGGGTGTCAGGGCTGTGCAGCAGCCGGTCATCTGTCCGCCCGTGCCTATCCAGGCTTTATGACCTTCTCGCATCACTCCGCTAGGAGCCGTGCTAAAATCAGTGGTTGCCTCCAGTTCCATGGACTTCCTCGAGGGTCTCAATCCCCAGCAGCGCGAAGCAGTCTGCCACGTGGATGGCCCGCTGCTCATCCTCGCTGGGGCGGGTAGCGGCAAGACCAGAGTTATCACCCATCGTATTGCTTATCTGATCGCCACCGTGGGAGTCCCTGGGGCGGCTATCTGGGCTGTAACTTTTACCAACAAGGCGGCCGATGAGATGCGTAAGCGGGTTGCAGCGCTCGCCGGGGCGGGTAGCCTTCGCAATCCGCCGTGGATCTCTACCTTCCATTCCTTCTGCGTGCGCCTGCTCAGATCAGACGCCGCTAGCCTGGCTGACTTGCGGCCAGGCTTCACCAAGCAATTCGCCATTTACGACGAGGACGACCAGCTCGCCGTTCTCAAGGCCGTCTACCGTCATCACGGTCTCGATGAGAAGTTCATGCAGTACCGAGCTGCGCTGTCGCGCATCAGCTTTGCCAAGAATCAGCAGCAGACTCCGGCTGATATGCACGCTTCTTCATCGGACCCGAAAACTTCCCGCCTTGCCCTGATCTTCGAGGATTACGAAAACCGGCTCCGGCAGGCCAATGCCCTCGACTTCGATGACTTATTGCTTGAGGCAGTCCGGCTGTTGACGCATGATGATTCCGTGCGGGTGGCCTACAACCGGCGTTTCCGCTATCTGATGGTGGACGAATACCAGGATACCAACCGCAGCCAGTACCAGCTCATGCGATTACTTTCGCAGGAGCACAAGAATGTTTGTGTCGTCGGAGACGAGGATCAGTCCATTTATGGATGGCGGGGCGCGGACATACGCAACATCCTCGACTTCGAGCGCGACTATCCTGAGGCCCGGGTCATTCGTCTGGAGCAAAATTACCGTTCCACAAAGTTCATCCTGGATGCGGCCAGTGCCCTTGTGGCGCATAACACCGAGCGTAAAGGCAAGTGGTTGTGGACTGATTCTGCTCAGGGGGATCCCATAGAGGTTTACGAGGCGGCTGACGGCGAGCAGGAAGCTCTGTTTATCGCCGAGAAGATCCACGCGATGACTTCCCAAGACCCGAATTCCCGGGTGGCTGTGCTCTATAGGACGAACTCCCAGTCACGCCAGATCGAAGAAGCGCTCAGACGGTATAACCTGCGATATCACGTTGTGGGTGGTTTCAGCTTTTACCAGCGCGCGGAAATCCGTGACGCACTGGCTTATTTGAGAGTTCTGCTTTCACCGCTTGATTCGGTCAGTTTGCTGCGAATCATCAATACCCCAGCACGGGGGATCGGACGGAGCACCATAGAGCAGGCGGAAATTTTCTCACGGAATAAAGGGCTTCCCCTTTGGTCCGCCCTGGTGCAGATGGTTCGCGACAAGATGTTGCCCACACGCGCCGCAGCCTCAGTCGGAGCGTTTATTAATATGATTGAGGAACTCAGGGAGGCGTCTGCCAGCGCTCCTGTCCATGTCGTCCTCCAATCCATTCTTGACAGGACGGGGTACTGGAAAATGCTAGAATCCGATGACCGCCTTGATTCGGAGAACCGGCGCGAGAACCTCAGCGAACTTCTCAATGCTGCGCTCGATGCTTCCGAACGTGGCGAAGATATTCAAGGCTTCCTTGACCACGCAGCCCTGGTGTCTGAAACTGACAACCTCGACGAGCAGGCGCAGATCCTCTTACTTACTTTGCACAATGCCAAGGGTCTGGAATTCCCGTACGTTTTTATCGCTGGCATGGAGGAGAAACTGTTTCCCCATGCTCGCTCTTTTAGTTCTGATGCACTGATGGAAGAGGAACGGCGGCTTTGTTATGTAGGCATGACGCGCGCCCAAAAACAGCTTTTTCTGACGTGGGCTCGCGAGCGGCGCAGGTTCGGAGGCGGAGCCCCGGAACCATGTCAACCGTCACGCTTTTTGTCTGAAATTCCTGCGAAGCTGACGGTGACTCTCAAGAGTCCGGAAGGATTCCGCGGAATCGACTTTTTTCTGGAAAGCCGCCAAGTCCGGAACGCTGTAGGGCGTGTGGCTTTCACCGGAAAGACCTGCAATTCGTTGGAGCATATCCGCCAATTTTTCTCCGAACGCGCTCCGGCCATGCAAGGAAAACCGGCTGCGGGCACAGCGGGCGCGGCCGAGGCTGTCTCCGCGGCCGCTACTCCTTCAGCCCGCAAGCCCGCGCGACGCAAAGGACTTGTGCCTGGCGCCACCATCGAGCACCCGGTTTACGGGAAAGGAACGGTTATGCGCCGGGAGGGCGAGGGCGAGAATGCCAAAATCACAGTGAGTTTTCCGGGATACGGATTGAAAAAGCTGGTTGAAAAATACGCACGTGTGAAAATAGAGGAGTAAATGGATACAAAAAACATTACCGACAAACTGGAACGGAAGAAAATCAAGCGAGCAGCGCGGAAGAAAGCGCCTCCGAAGATCAAGCGTCCTGCCGGCGTTGCACGCGGTTCACACAAGCGCAAGATAAAGAAAATGGCCAAGGGCCAGCGGAAGAGATAGGCTCGTTTGCCCCTCCGGTGGCCGGTGACGCGCATGATGACGCGGCTGCTGCGTACCAAGAGCATTGATGAACTGATTGCAGCCTCTCAGGCGCCAGACAAGCGCTTGAATAGGACTCTTGGTCCATGGAGCCTTACCGCCCTCGGCATCGGCGCGGTAATTGGATCGGGGATCTTCATCCTCACCGGTACGGCTGCGGCCGGCGAAACTCTGGCCTATAGGTCAATACTGCATGCTCCACTGCTTGATCTGCTGTTGCACGGGCGTGGGGTCGTCTCTGAGTTCGGTAGGCCCGGGGCAGGGCCTGCCATTTCGCTTTCCTTTCTGTTGACGGCGGTGGCCTGTAGCTTCGCTGCGCTCTGTTATGCCGAACTGGCTTCGATGATCCCTGTAGCCGGCAGTGCCTACACCTATTCCTACGCCACTCTGGGCGAGCTGTTCGCATGGATTATCGGCTGGGACCTGATTTTGGAGTACGCAGTCTCCAACATGGCTGTCGCCGTCGGGTTCTCGGCGTACTTCAGCGACATACTGGATTCCACGCTGGGAATACGTTTGCCCGCTGCCTTATCCGGACCAGCCATATCCGGTGGACGTTTGACGGGTAACTGGTTCAATCTCCCGGCGTTTGCTGTGCTGGTGGTGCTCACCGTGCTTTTGGTGCGCGGTGTGCGTGAAAGCGCGGAGACCAATAATGTAATGGTGCTGATCAAAATAGCAGCCATCCTGCTGTTTGTGATCGGCGCCGCCCGTGCGGTCCATGTTTCCCGCTGGCGTCCGTTCATGCCGAATGGCTTTCCCGGAGTACTCACCGGCGCCGCGATCGTCTTCTTTACCTATATAGGTTTTGATTCTGTTTCGACTGCGGCTGAAGAATGCAGGAGCCCGCAGAGGGACGTGCCGTTTGGGATCGTAGCCACGCTCGTGGTGTGTACTATCTTATATGTCGCGGTCGCTTTGGTGCTGACGGGAATCGCCGACTGGAGGACGCTTGGGAACGCAGCGCCCGTTGCCAATGTCTTAAAAAAACTGGGCTACGACAACATCCGCAGATGGGTCACTCTGGGCGCGCTTGTCGGGATGGTGTCCTCATTGCTCGTCTTTCAATACGGGCAAGCCAGAGTGTGGTTCGCCATGTCTCGCGACAAGTTGCTCCCGGCGGCTTTTTCTAGGGTTCACCCCGTGTATCACACCCCGCACGTGAGCACGTGGGTGGCTGGCATATTTGTCGGCTTGCCTGCCGGTGTTTGGGACGTGGGAACATTTGCCGATCTGTCTAACATCGGGACTTTGTTTGCATTCGTGCTGGTGGCTGCCGGGGTTATCCGGCTGCGGAAGACTCAACCGGCCAGATACAGGGCCTTCCGTGTACCTTTCGTCCCATGGGTTCCCCGGCTGTCCATCATTTGCTGCGCAATATTAATGGTTAGCCTGCCGCTCGAAACCTGGCTACGCTTTCTGGTGTGGTTGGCCATCGGGCTGGTCATCTACTGGCGGTTTGGGAACAAACGTAGCGAAGCTGGAGATCTCGGGCTCTAATGTTGTCTCCCCACATTCTGGAGGAGCGGTTTGGTTCCAGTACCACAGGTACTCAACCCTGTCGTTTCCGCACTGTAAAGCACGCCGGTACTAAGTATGTCACGTCGCTGCTACTGTAATCTTAAGCAACTAGATCTTTTTTCAAAAAAGTAATAGGACGTCTGGGCACTTGCACTGGAATTTATCCTGACTTAGCGTACCATTACCGGTTTTCTTGGATTTCATTGACTCACTTACCAGACAACCCTCATACTCAAAGCAGTTACATGACCTAGTTTTCCTGATGGAGGGAAGTCATGAAGCGAAAAGGTGATTTATTCAAATTGGCGGCTGTGGTATTCGTGTGCGTTGCCTGGTTTCTGGGTACCCCCATCCCTGCTTCCGCTCAGGGATGTGATGCCTCGCTAACAACCATTCAAAGTGACAATGTGGACCCGCAGAAATCGACTGAGCAACCAAACATCTTCGGGGGCGATATGGCTGCCCAGACTTTCACTTTGCCAGCGGGCGACTGCTGGCAATTTAGCGCGGTCACACTCAGCCTTTGTGCGATAGGCTCACCGGGTCCGCTCACAGTCGAGATCCGAAACGTTGCTGAGCAAGGGTTTCCTGGAGAAACCGTCTTAGCTTCGGGCAGCGTACAGCCCACCAATCAATGTTCGGACTACTACGGCGACCAAGTGGTGAACTTGTCCCCTTCTGTGAGTGTGCCAGGAGGCACCAAGCTTGCGGTAGTGATTTATCAGGCTAACGGAGCAGGAAATGGGGCTAGCTCCTACCAATTGGGGATCAGTAAACCTGGACCCCAGGGCACAGATCTTTACTTCGATGGGCAATATTTCAGAAAGAATAGTTCCTCCTCCCCTTGGCAGCATCCTGATGGGCTGAGTGTGAGCGACGCCAGGGTTGCGATCTGCCTTTCTTCATGCGGCGTGCCGCCATCCCCGCCCCAGGAGGGGCCGACGTTTTGCACCTTGACTCAAGGCGCGTACGGTGCGCCAAGGAGTGGCTCCGCTACGAGTCTAGGGAATCAGGACTGTTCTAATCCGCAGAATATGGGAATTCTCGTCCAAGCTGCTTGTGCTGGCGATAACGTGTTTTCGGGAGATCAAAACCCGACAACCATCGGGGTTTATAATAATCGCTCGGTGACCATTGGTGGATCGGGAGTGAAAGACCCCTTTGATTCTTCGTTCCTCAGTGCGCTGAATGCTCTGATTACCTATCTTCCAGCCACAGGTACGCCAGCACCGTTTGCCACCTCTGGTCCTAACGCACCGGGCCCTACGACACACTATCCGACGGATGGCTCGATCCCATGTACGAACCCCAAGCAAGGGAACTCATGCGGGAACGGCGCGGGGACCCTGGCGGGTCAGACCATGACCAACTCGCTCAATGCCTATTTCTCCAGTAAGGGATGGTTCCCTTCAGGGCTTGACGATTTTCATGTATCAAATTTGGTTTGTACGAAGAGCGGAAATGTGTGCCAGGCTGTTCAGTACCCTTCATGCGTCGCCGGTCAGAAGGTTTCTGATATCCGGAGCGCAGCCAATACCCATCTGGCGACGGGTTCGAACGGTCTCTTATGCACCGCAAGCGAGCTCACACAAGCTCTCGACAACATTAATAGCCAGTTTGATGGGTGTGCACAAGTGGTGGACTGCCCAACATCGGTGGGAACCGCAGGCCCCTTTGATTGTTCGCTTCTGTAGTTACACTGTGTCTGCTTTGGGCGGTGGACGCCAGCAGGCTGTACGGAACGCAGGGGCTACGTTCTTCGGGAAAATCTAAGCCCCGCAGTATAAAGTGAGCAGGGCGCGATCCTTAGGATGGCGCCCTGTTTTTTTCCTGCGTCGCATACAAAGAAAACTGCGCACGCACGAGCACAGAATCGCCAACTGCAAGCAGAAATTTTCTTCTGGAATTGCCCCCACCACTCTCGGAACGCATTTTCACCCGCGTGTTTGAGAGGCGGCTATTCGGGCAGACCGAACCTCGACAGCGGCTAGTACGCAGAGTCTGTGACTCTCAGCGGGGGCCGGCAAACGCCCTGGACAGTTTTTCGTAAGTGGTTTTAAGATCTTCGGGCAAAACGCGCGTCTCCCCAATAGTGGTCATAAAATTGGAATCTCCCACCCAACGGGGCACGACGTGCATATGGATATGCCCTGCCACGCCCGCTCCGGCACATTCGCCAATGTTCATACCCAGGTTGATTCCTTGCGGGTTATAGATCGTTCGCAAGTGAGCAACAGCCTGACGCGTGAGGAAGATCATTTCCGTCAGCGTCTCTTCGGCGGCTTCTTCAAGGGTGGCCACATGCTCATACGGCGCGATCATCAAATGACCCGTCGTATAGGGATAGATATTCAGGAGCACGAAGTTGCGCCGCGCGCGCCGGATGATAAGATTTTCCGCGTCATTTGCTTGGCATAATTTTTCACAGAACAGACATGTAGATCGCGGCTCCGGTTTACTGACGTAGTGAAACCGCCACGGGCTCCAAAGATAATCCATGGGTTTGTAATTATCCCATCTTTATACAGCACTCGTGGGCGTGGCGGGCGGCGGTTCAGATGCAGCAGGTTGCGGAGCTGCCAGCTCGGCACCCTCGCCGTTCACCAGATCTTTTAGCTCTTTGCTTGGCTTAAAAAATGGGATCCGTTTGGCGGGTACTTCTACGCGTTCGCCAGTCTTTGGGTTCCGGCCTATGCGGGCGCGGCGCTCTCTTGTCCGAAAGCTGCCGAAGCCACGGATCTCGATTTTATCTCCGGACCGTAGCGCGCGCACCACGCTGTCGAAAATGGCTTCCACAATTACTTCGGATTCTTTACGGGTCATTTCTACGACCCGCGAGACCTCATCAATTAGATCCGCCTTCGTCATTATCTTCTCTCCTTGACGCGTGGGGCCGGCCTTTCGGCCGCCCGGAACGTTTTTCTTCATCACGAGCGGGCATTGCTATGCCCTTTCAGATTGATTACTTCTTCAATTGTCATCGTTGCCGCGGCGGCCTGCTTCTGATAATCCTCGAGTCGGGTGCGTTCCTCGTCCTCGGCCACGGCCTGAAGACTGAGGCCGATTTTCTTTTCTGCCTCGTTCATTTTGATGATTTTGAACTCAAACTCCTCGCCGATAGGCAGTGGGGGCTCGCCGCGCGGGCGCTCAGCGGCGCCAGGTATCTCAGAATTATGGCATAGGGCTTCGACACCCTCCGCCACCTCGACAAAGACGCCGAAATTGGCGACCCTACACACCCGCCCGCGTACGTTATCGCCAACTTGATGCGACCGGAAAAAGCTCTCCCAGGCATCGGGCTGAAGTTGTTTGATGCCGAGTGACAGTCGGCGGTTTGCGGCGTCGATGCTCAGGATGACGGCTTGCACCATCTGGCCCTTTTTCAGTACCTCGGAGGGGTTCTTGATGCGTTTGGTCCAAGAGAGATCGGAGACGTGCACCAAGCCGTCCACACCTTCCTCAATCTCCACGAAGGCGCCGAAATCGGTTAGCTTGCGCACGCGTCCTTCTACCACCGATCCAATGCTGTAACGCGACTCCACTGTAGTCCACGGATCCGGTTCGAGTTGCTTTATGCCCAGTGAGATCCTGCGCTGGCGAGCCAGAACGTTTAAGACAACCGCCTCCACTTGGTCACCGACTTTAACGACTTTGGAGGGGTGCTTCATACGGCGGGACCAGGTCATCTCTGAGACATGGATCAGGCCTTCCACTCCGGGTTCTAACTCCACAAAGGCGCCGTAGTCGGTGATGCTGACCACATGTCCGATTACCCTGCTGTTGAGGGGGTAACGCTCCTCCACGTGTTCCCAGGGATCCGGCAGGGCTTGCTTCAGACCAAGGGAGATGCGCTCCTTTTCGCGGTCAAGCTTGAGAACCCGGACGGTAACCTGATCGCCGGGATGCAAGACTTCAGAGGGATGTCCGAGCCGGCCATAAGAGATATCGCTGACGTGCAGGAGTCCATCTATTCCTCCAAGGTCAATGAACGCGCCGTAGTCGGTCAGGTTCTTGACAACCCCGGTCACCAGAGCGCCTTCGTGCAGTTGCTCCAAGACCATAGCCTTTCTGGTCTGGACTTCTTCCTCCATTACCAGCTTGCGGGAAACCACAACGTTGCCGCGCCTGCGGTTCAGCTTGACGATTTTGACCGGAATGTCCTGCCCGATCAGGCTATCCAAGTTGTATACAGGTCGCACGTCTGCCTGAGAGCCCGGCATAAAGGCTGGCACCCCGACGTCGACCGACAAGCCACCCTTTGTACGGCCAAGAACGCGTCCGGCAACGGTCAATCGTTCCCGATGAGCTTTCTCCAGGTTTTCCCAAGCACGCAACCGGCAAGCCCTCTCGTGCGAAAGCAGGATGTACCCCTCGACCTCTTCCCCCTGACGGTCGATCACCACGTCTATGGTGTCGCCAGGGCGCACAAGTACTTGGCCGTCGGGTTGGGTAACTTGGTCGATAGGTACAAGTCCCTCTGACTTGTACCCAAAATCCACAATGACTTCGGTTTCGGTGACTTTAAGAACACGACCCTGAAGAACTTCGCCTTCTGTCGGGGGCGCCAGGTGACTATAGTCGTCGATCAGTTGTTCATAATCGATCGCTTCGGGAGGAGTCTGGGAATTATTCCTCCCCTCATCCTGGTTGCTGCCCATTGCCTATTCTCCGGGTCATCGAACTCGATCTATCCCATGGCATGCTGCCGGTTTTCAGGACCATGGCGAGTGAATCCTGACTACTTACACTCACCTGGCGCCCGCAGGTCATTCTACCTCTCGCCGTATTTGGGATCCTGTGACTTTCCGCAGACAAGCTGTTGATAGATCAATACTTTTAGAAGCATACCGAAGCGCTTTGAGCTTGTCAACCGCAGGCCTATCTCCCGCAGTTTGATTCCTGCCCTATCCCTGACCTGTTTCCCGTCCCGACTGGGGTAATTTGGCTAGTACATAAGGACCTTCCGGAATCACCGCTACCAGGGAACCTGCAACCAGAAGGTTCGCTAGGGCTCCGACAGCATCTTCAGGCGAACCGAAACATTTTCCCCATAAAGTGGAACGGTACTCAGCCGGGAGCCCAGGGACATAAAAAAGCACCTCAGTTTTCTCCGTGACAAGTGCAAGCTTTTCCAGTTGCCATTGATCCACTATTACCGGAGCGCTCTGGATTTGTTCGAGGAATTCCCGAGGCGAGGAAAATTCCCTGAGCATACTACAAAATTCAGGGCCGCCCGCCCCCTCTTCGCAAGCCGCGAAAAGTAAGATCTTGCCACCCGGTTTCAGGATATGCGAGGCTGCGGTGACGCCTTTTATAGCTTGATAAAACGTTAAGTCTAGCGGATAGCCTGCCGCGGTAGTGATCACAGCATCCACTGGTTCGTCCAGCGTCTCGAGCATTGTCCGGGAAACGAAAGCCACTCCACACCGGTGTGCCTGCTCAGGGTGGCCGGCGAACACGCCTGCGATACTCCGATTGCGGGCAAGCGCCACATCGGCGATGAAGTCATGGCGCGCCATGCGGGCTATTTCCAACAGCTCCTGGTGCAAGGGATTATTCTCGATAGAGCCTTCGATGGCGCGCGAGTCTCTCATAAATCTGGGACTGTGCAAGTGCTCAATGGTCTGGCGCGCGGCCAAACCCGGCGCGATGAGTTTTCTTCCACCCGAGTATCCCAGCATGAGATGAGGTTCTATGAAACCCAACGTGAGATGCAGGTCCGCGTCCAGAAATCTCTTGTCGATGAACACCGGAGTTCCCGAGGATGTTCTCCCGAGATAACGGTGTTGGCTAAGGTCCCTTGCGTTGTGGCTAAGCACCTTATAGTTGTGGGCGGTTTGTTCACCTACCAGTTCCCGTATTTCAGATTCCGTAGCGGGACGGTGCAATCCAGTCGCAATCAAAATGCAAATGCCTTCTGCCGGGACACCTGCGTTTCGAAGCCGGGCGATCAGCGGAGGCAGGACCTCGCGGTTCGGGGCCGGTCGTGTGATATCACAGATGGAAATCGCGGCGCTTTGTTTACCTTGGGCCAGTTTCTGCAAAGGAGGCAAACCGATCGGATGGTCCAAAGCATGCGCGATGGCGCCTGCCGGATCAGCGAGCGGGTGCGCACTGCGCGCCTCCAAAATCCTAAAGCGAAAAGTCTCCGGTAACTCGACTTCAAGACCCGTTTTGCCAAACGCCAAGTTCACTAGCATACTCGCACCCTAACACAGCCCCGATTGGGGTGTGGCCGTAACTTTTTCGAATTTTGCGCATCTTTGGACGATGAATTGCTTTGTAAGTGTTTGACAAGGGGGAAGCCATGGTGGTTTCGGTAACGGCTCTGGTGGGTGCGCTGCTGATATTCGGCCTGTTTCTCTCCATGCTTTCGTCTCCGCCGAAAGCGGGTCGCTAAAGTCCCGTGCAATTCTTACACATCCGTGTGTAAAGTTGGGGGCCTGAGCAATATTTTCAAGGCCATGACTAATTAACGGACGCTGGCTGTTTCATTACCCACGCCACTCGCCGCCTGGCGCGCGCCGCGTTTCGGAGGCACACCTTTGGGATGGCAGTCAATACATTTCACAAAGTGAATGTTGTGGCGGCTCTGGGGGGAGAGAAATGTTGTGTCCATCTTCTCCACATCGAGTCCGCAATTCGAAAGCCGCGGATGGCAATCTGCGCACGATGCGCGGGTCGTCTGGCGATGTTTTTGGTGGCAGGCCAGACAACTCAGACCCTCGTGCACTCCGATCGGCGTCCGGTCATCACCGTAACCCACCTGACGGTTCCACAGCGGCGCGTGGCATTGATAGCACAAGGCCTGGCGGGGGTCAGGGCTGATCTTAACCGGACGGTCTCCGTCCAGCATCTTGGGTAAGGGCAGGCTGGAAGCGGGAATGTAACCCAGATCGCGACGATCAAACAGCGCCAAAGAGGGACGAAACAGCTCTTGTCGGGGCCCCAGCCGGCCGTCTTTCAAGCGAAAACGGCCCAACGGCGCGCCCCGGCGATGAACACTGTGGCAGGCCAGGCACGGGATTACCGGCTGCGAAGCCATCGCGGGGTTCTTTAACCTCCAGGGGCCTTTTGTGTCGATTGGGGTTACCAAATCGCGCATCCCACCCTCAAAGTGCATTCCATGACAGCGCAAACAGTCGTCGATCAGGATCCGCTTGTGATTGTGCTCCTTATCCAGGAAGATCTCAGCGTAGGTGACACTGTGCGGCCCGGATTGCCAGTCGGCGAATTCCTGGCGATGGCAATAGCGGCACCGGGTGACCATAGCTTGAACGTCCGTATAATTCAGCCGGATCTGCTCGGGGATTTCATCACGCCAGTGGGACATTACGCGCCGCAGGTTATTTATATAAGAACCTGGATTCAGTGCGGACTCCGTGTGGCATTCTTGGCAGTTAACCGAGCGGTGGGTGGACGCCGTCCAGAGGTTGTATGTGGGCCAGATCTCGTGACAGCTCGTGCATCCCTTGCCGGCAGTGGCTTGATAATAAATGCTGGTTGCCGGCACAATCAGAACAATCAGCGCTATTGCGGCGCTCAGTACAATCGCACGGCGATTACTTCGGATGATCTTCATGGGGCTGTCTTTTTAGCGAAACCGCGTCCCTTTCCAGGCTTTTACCATGTATTCGGACGCCATATAAGCGATGGCCATGATAGTGAGAACCGGGTTGAATCCTCCGTTGGTTACGTGGACGCTGCTGTCGACTACAAAAAGGTTGTCCACATCATGCACGCGGCAGTGGCGGTCCACGACGGAAGTCCGTGGATCATTGCCCATGCGGCAGGTGCCAGCCTGGTGTTGGCCGGCAGAAAGCCCTTTTCCGGCAGTTTTTTTCCAGGTATAGATGGCGCCCGCTTCCTTCAACCACGCCTCGGCTTTAGTGATCATGTATTCACCTACTTCGTTAGTATGGGGATGTTTACTTCCCGAAAGGCGCGCGACGGGGATCCCCCAATAGTCTCTGACTTTTGGATCCACCTGCACGCGGCTGTCAAACACCGGCATCTCCTGGGTTGGCCCGTGTACGGCGATGGTCCTGCGATAGGCGTACCTCATGAAATCCTTGTGTGCTTTACCCCACTTGGGTATTTTGGGTGGAATGCGGGCCAGAAACTGGTAGGGCAGGCGAATAAATTCATTGCACAGCATGGCGCCACCTTTCATTCCGGGATTCCCGTGGCTGAAATCGCAGATGGCGACCCCTGAGCCCGGTCCGAGATCATCGTAGACGACCTCCTCAAAAACTCCATAGGCTCCCGTATACGTATGCCCCTGAAGATTGCGGCCTACCCAGTCGTAACGATTACCCAAGCCGTTGGGGAATAGTCGGCTTTTGGAGTTCAGCAGTAAACGTGCGGATTCAATGGCGCAGCACGAAACGATAACGAAGTCTGCGGGCTGCTCTTGATACCGGTCGTTTTCATCGAAATACGCCACGCCGCGGACGCGCCCTCTGGAGTCTGTCAGAATCTCCTTGGCCATGCATTGGGTCCGCAGTTCGCAGCTTCCCGTCGCCAATGCCTTGGGTATCACCGTGTTTTGGGTGCCGTTTTTGGCATTCACCTCACAGGCGAACCCAACGCACCAGCGGCAGCGCATGCACGCCGGACGGCCGTTGTAAGGAACGCTGTTGCGCAGCATGGGCACGTAGAAAGGGTGGAGCCCGAGCCGCTGAGCGGCAGATTGCAAAATTTGGGCCTCCAGGTTAAGCGGTTGCGGCGGCATGGGCAGGTGCTTATTGCGGGGTCCCCGAAAAATGTTTCCCTCATCACTTCCAGAAACGCCGATTTCCCATTCGGCCTTTTCATAATACGGTTCCAGGTCTTGGTAGCTTATAGGCCAGTCCTCAAGCGTGCTCCCTTCAGGAGCCCCATAGGTGGAGCGCATGCGAAAGTCTTTCTCCAGATAGCGCCATGCCATGGCCCCGTAGCTTGTAGTGCCTCCGCCTACGCAGGCAGCGTTGTTCTGGTAACTGCCTTCGCTGGGGTAGACAATGCGTTCCTTGCCGTTTTCAACCACGACGCGCGGATTCCGCTCTTCGTCGGGTCCAAAAGCATTACCCAAAGTGGGATTGCGCTGATTCCTGAGGTCGTCTTTGCGGCAGTCAAATGCGGTATACCATTTACCGCGTTCGAGCAACACGACACTAATGCCAGCTTCGGCCAGCTCTTTTGCGACGATGCCTCCGCCAGCGCCTGCGCCTATGACAACTGCGTTTCTGTGCGGTAACGCCATGTCCTCCTCACTATCAGGTCGATTCCGGGAAATCGTAATGCTGCCGTCCGCGCACCGGGGGATACGGCAGCCCCAGCATCTTATAGCTCATGCCGTCGCGGTTCCCTCCGTGCCGCGGACTGCCGTAAAAGCCCTGCATAGTATGATCCACGATCATGGCAAAGAATGATGCCGCCGAGACTTGTTTCCAAATATCGGCCGGCGCTTTGTTCTTTTCGAGTGCAGAGAGCAGAGCTGTCTGCTGGTCGACGGTTAAAGCTGTAAAACCTTTCCCATACAGCCTGCGTGATGTCTGTTCTACGGCGGCGATTCCAGCGCGGTACGTATTTCTCAGCTTTTTATAATAACCGTCAAGCTGCAAGTCAATATAGTTGGTTACCTCAGCCCATCTGGCGCCGGGATCCTGGTCTGCGGGAATAATCCTCTCGACGATTGCCGTCACCGTAGTTGCTTCTTCGGTAGTGAAAAACCGCCATGGGCTGCCTGAACGGGCGCAGGAGCCCGCGCCTCCGGATGCGGCCACCACAGCCATAGTGATAAACTGCCGCCGTTTCAACTTGGTTGCCATAAGAAGAACAAGGCCTCCTGCCATTTCTGGGCAGAAAAGCGTCATTTTACCGTATTATTGGCTTCTGGCAGAATCGGTTATGAACTGGAGGTTGAATGAGACCGCTACTTCGCTCCACAATGCTTTTGCAGGCAGGTTGTCTGTTCTTATGCTTTTCGTCAAACGGAGCAACGTTTCGCTCCGCTAAACCCGTATGGCCATCGGGTCGAGGGGAAGAGATAAACCTGGCAGCCGGCTTTCGTGCCGTGGTGAATATCACACACCCTCAACCGGCTGTGTTGCGCATCACCGCTGCAAGCCTCTACCGTGCTTTCGTAAACGGCCAATTTTTGGGACACGGGCCGGCGCGCGGACCGCACGGTTATTTTCGCGTGGACGAGTGGCGCCTTACCGGCAAGTTACGGCCGGGTAAAAACCTGGTGGCAGTGGAGGTTGCCGGCTACAACGTAAACAGCTACTACCTGTTAAAGCATCCGCCGTTTCTGGCAGCCGAAGTGGAGTCAGGTGGACAAATACTCGCATCCACTGCTGGCGAGGGAGTGCATTTTGAAGGCCGGATTCTTACAGACCGCCTGCAACGTGTAGAACGGTTTTCCGTGCAACGCACTTTCACTGAATCCTACCGGCTCCGTCCGGACTACGATCAGTGGCGTCTTGACCCGTCAGCTCCTTTCCAGGCGTCCGTTTGTTCTGTTGTTCCTTGCGGAAGCTTTCTACCGCGGCGCGTTCCGTATCCCGACTTTACCTTACGCCGGCCGCTCCGCCTCCTTTCCAGCGGACACATCCAGCCGGTTGGTCCGCCAGCCCGGTTGTGGAGGAGTAGGGGACTGACATCTATTGGGCCCAACCTCCTTGGATTCAAAGAATCCGAACTTGAAATAGACCCGTCGCGGGAGCTTCAGATGCTCCGTACGGAATTGGGACCTCGGCTGGACAAGCAGTGGCTGGCGCCTCCTTCACTGGCGCTCGGCAGCTACTCCTACCACATCGTGGATTTCGGAACCAACCTTACGGGATTTTTGAGCTTGAAGGTTGTTAGCCGTGACAAGACACGCTTGATCCTGGTTTTCGATGAAATCCTTTCAAGTGACGACGTGGACTTCAAGCGTCTGGGCGCCGCCGCGTTCGTCTCCTACCAGTTGGAACCGGGCGCCTACAATCTGGAGACCATTGAACCCTATACTTTGCGTTACCTGAAACTTATTGTTCTCGAAGGCGGCTGTCGTCTGGACGAGATCTATCTGCGCGAATACGCTAATCCGGAGGTGTGGCGGGCTCATTTTGCCGCAAGCGACGAACGGTTGAACCGGTTATTTGCTGCGGGCAGAGAGACATTCCGTCAAAACGCGGTCGATATCTTCATGGACTGTCCCTCTCGTGAAAGGGCAGGATGGCTCTGTGACAGTTTCTTTACCAGCCGGGTAGCCCTTGATTTAAGCGGTGACGCGCTGGTTGAAAAAAATTTTCTGGAAAACTACCTGCTGCCTGACAGCTTCCCCCACCTGCCCAAATGTATGCTCCCAATGTGCTATCCCTCCGACCATTACAGCGGCACATTTATCCCTAACTGGGCTCTGTGGTTTGTGCTGGAACTAGAAGAATATCTGGAGCGCAGCGGCGACCGCGAGACCATCCGTAAATTCGAGCCAAAGCTGATGTGCCTTTTCGATTACTTCAAAAAATTCCGGAATGAAGACGGGTTGCTCGAGAAACTCCCGAGCTGGGTATTTATAGAATGGTCCAAAGCTAACGAGTTTGTCCAGGATGTGAATTACCCTAGCAATATGCTGTACGCGGCTGCTTTGGAAACAGCAGGGCGCCTCTATCAAAAGCCTAAACTCATGCAGGAAGCCGAGCGCATCCGTGAGGCCATCCGCAAGCAGTCTTTTAACGGTGAGTTCTTTGTTGATAACGCGGTGCGCAGGCAGGGTAAGCTTGAACTCACGCGCAACACATCTGAAGTGTGCCAGTATTTTGCATTTTTCTTCGGCGCCGCTACCCCGTCAAGTCATCCGGATCTGTGGCGCACAATTTGCGACCGCTTCGGTCCGGATCGCGTAAAAAAGAATTTGTATCCATTGGTGTACCCGGCCAATTCTTTTGTAGGGAACGTCCTCAGGCTGGAACTGCTCTCGCGGTACGGAAAAGCACAGCAGTTGCTAGATGAATCCATATCTTACCTTCTCTACATGGCTGACCGTACCGGCACGATTTGGGAGAACACTACTCCCAGTGCGAGCTGTAACCACGGCTTCGGTTCTCACATCGTCCATGTTCTTTTTCGGGATATACTCGGGCTGTACAAAGTCGATCCTTTACGACACACGGTTAAACTCCGCTTCAACGACCTTCCGCTAGAGTGGTGCGAAGGAGCCATCCCGGTAACTGATGGAAGAATTTCCTTGCGTTGGCGAATCAACGGCAGCCAACTGACCTACCGGGTGGACGTTCCCTCTGGTTACACGGTGGAAATTGAGAACTTAAGTGGAAAAAAACTAGTCAACGGCTTGTAAGGTAAACCATAAAAGATTTTCTTTGACAGCGTACCGGTGTTATATAATTGCGTCCGTTCAGTAAAAGGAGGTCCTTGTTATGCCCACTCGTTCTTTGTCTTCCATGACTAGAAGACAATTCGGCTTGTCGCTAGGAGCCTCGCCGGTGGTTTTGTCTTCAACCGCGCCCATGGCCTCTTTGACAGGGCCATGGTCTGATCCGGCCATCGTCAAGAAAGTATATGTTGCCAAACCGGTGCCCACATGGCCGAGACCCGACCTTGATGTAAAACAGGAAAGGGCGGCAATTGAAAAGCGGCTCGCGGAAGTGGAGCGCAAGCACGCCGGCGCGGTGAAGTTTGTTGGCGGAGAGCTTCTGATTGCGGGCAATGACGTGTCCGGCTGGGTGAGGGACGTGGGAGACGTGGATGGAATCCTGATCATCGAACTGACCTCCGGTACTAGCCCTGTCCTTCAAGCTATCAAGATCGTTGACAAACCGACGTTGTTGTTTGCTCGGCCTTATAGCGGGTGGGCGTACTCAGATGTGGCTGCCTGGATTCAGGAGGGCAAGAAAGCTGACCTCATCGTAACAGACGAATACGACGACCTCGATCTTTACTTGCGCATTTTTCGTTCCATCCACCACATGCGAAAGAGCAAGGTACTGGTGATCGCGCCTGCATCCAGGGACCAGGTTACAGCAAGGGCCTTTACTGCGCAGTTTGGGACAGAGGTTCGCTTTGTTTCCTATCAGGAGCTCAAAGCTGCTTATGAAGCAACTGATGTAACGCAGGCGCGGCAGCAAGCAGAGCAGTTCACCAAAAATGCCTTGCGTGTAGTGGAACCCTCGCCTCAGGATATTGTGGATTCTATGCGCTTGTACCTTGGTGTGAAGGACCTCATGGCGCGAGAAAAAGCTAATGCGGTGACCATTGACTGTTTGGGCGGCTTCCGCCGCGGGGATTTGCCCGCCTATCCCTGTGTCGCCTGGTCTAGGTTGAACGACCAGGGACTTTACGGCGTGTGTGAGGCGGATCTGCTCTCCACCATGACGCAGCTGATGTTGACGCCTTTTACCGGCAAACCTGGTTTTGTTTCCGATCCTGTATTCCACACAAGCCGCAATGAGATCATACACGCACACTGTGTCGCGGCGACCACTATGATGGGCCTTGGCGGCCCCAGCCTTCCCTACATCATCCGTTCCCATATGGAGGACAACAAAGGTGTCTCAGTTCAGGTGCTGCTGCCCGTCGGTGACACCGTGACCGTAGGCAAATTTGCAGATCCCCGCAAATTCCTCGTTTCAACCGGCGTAGTTATTGGCAATGTGGATGATCGTAACGGCTGCCGCACCAAAATACGCACCAAAGTCAGTTCCGCGCGCGAGATGGTTTCGCGCTATTCCGGTGGCCTCCACCGGGTTGTCTTTTACGGAGATTATGTGGAATCGATTGAAACTATGGGCCGCCTGATGGGATTTCAAGTTATCCGGGAATCATGAGGCTTTGGGGCGGCCAACGCTTTCAGGTGATTTCCTGATTGGCGCGGCAGAGATAAGCTCTCATGCAGGCAATACAATACGCTGTTCCGGCGCGGCGGATTCCGCGGTCTCCGGCGAGTGCGGGCACATGGTCGGGAATCGCAAGCCCACGGAAGCAGACTTTGCGCAGCGCCTTCATTACCTGATACATGTCCACGTAGCCGTCATCGGGGAAGCATTCTAGAAAACGGGGCAGGGGAGAACTGACATTGCGGAAGTGAACCTCGTGTATCTTGCCCCGGCTTCCAAATTCGTGGATCATTTCAAGAACTGTTTTGCCCATGCGTGGCCCGCCCTCGGCCCATGTGCCAACGCAAAAAACGATCCCCCAACACTTGCTGCCACCGGCAATTTTCTCGGCACGCCGGTAACCGTCGATATTGACAAAAAGTTTTGCCACTCTGTTCATGAGAGCAAGCGGCGGGTCATCGGGGTGAAGCGCAAGTGTCACATTAGCCTGCTCGGCCACCGGTAGCACGGCCTTTACGAAGTACGTGTACGCACTCCAGATCTCTTCGGCGTTGTATGGGCGTTCGAAACGTTGCTTTTCTACTTTTTTCCGAAATTCTGATTCGTCAAACTCTCGCGCCCGGTAGCCCCTAGCCGAGTTCACCACGGCCGTGGTGTAGGTGTTGGCGGGGTGAAAGTCGTAAGGGGCCACAGGGATACCCAGTCTGCCCAAGTTTCGGAGGAACTCTTGGTAAATCTCAATATCCTCGTCTCGGCCGGGTTGCCCCAATTGAACCTTGAGGGACTGGTACGCGTTTTGAACCGCTGAGTGGATTTTAATGCCAAACCGGGCGAACCGATCCTGTGTTTCCCGAAGGAACTCGAGGCTGACCGGCCGGCGGCCAAATTCGACTCGAGCCCATCGCAACCCGAGTTGTTTCAAAAACAATAAATCTTCGTCTGTAATATCGGCTGGCACGCGGTGGCCGAGCTTCACATTGTCCGGGTCGTATTCATCGACGATTGAACGCCGCAGTTGCTTCGCTGCTTGTGCCGCGCGACCTGCAAGCGCCGCCGTCAATGGGTACTGCAATATCGAACGCCGACTGGTAACCGGGATCATTTTGGGCACCTAAGATCAGCCTTAGATTCTACACAAAGGACGTCCTGGCGGTTACCTCGACACGGTTTTCCACCAGAGGTCAATCTCGCCCTTCCATGTGCGTGGACCCACCAAACTAATGGAATACAGCCCCGTGTCTCGCGCCCGAAAAAGGCCGTTGCCAAGCCCGCTTTGCGTGATCAGCAATGACGCAAGATAGTAAGGACGGCGCCACATGGCCAGCGGCCGGACCATGAGAACACAGCGAATTTCCGTGGGAGCACCCAGACGGGCTTCATAAGTGAGCTGAAGCTGCTGTCCTTTCCGGAGCCAAACCAGGCAAATCGGATATTCCGGGTTGGGCTGGTCCGCTCGCTTTTCTCCCGTATACCGGATCTGGCCTTGTGATCCCCACCGCAGCGGTGTGGCCCGAAAAACCACTAAAGTCGCTAGAATAAACAGGACAATAAAGGCAACGAGACGAGCCTTAGAGCCGGATCTCGTCAAGTTTCTGCACGCCACAGTCATAGGGCATCAAGGATGCGAACTTGCTTGGCGCCAGCCGTTTCCCCCAATCCGGGACACCCATCCTTGGGAGATTCTGGCCGCGAGCGCAAGCAGGGCATCATGGCTAGGTCCACATGCATCAGCGAGGAAGCGATGAAGCCAGTGAGGCCGCCGCCTCAAACTCTTGCCGTATCTCGCCTTCGTCTTTAAGGGATTTACGCATCTGTTCAAGCCGCTGGATGTAGCAACTAAGGGCCTTGTCGATCTCACCCATGTTCGTGCGCAGAATATCCAGCCAGATACTGTGTGGGCTCAGAGCCAGCCGCGTCATATCGGCCAAGCCAGGTCCGGCGACCTTGCGATGTTCAGAATCAGTGATCTGTTCAGCCAGCATGGCAGCCAGCGTGGTTGACGCCAGTTGAGGTAGGTGCGAAGTGTACGCCACCACCCTGTCATGCTCGGCCGGCGCCAGCACCATAGGTACCGCGCCGATACGGTGAATCCATCGAAGGAAACTGATGGCCGCGGGCGTTTCAAGCTCAGACGGTTCCCGGGGAGTCAACACATAAGTTCTACCCTCAAACAGGTTTGCCTCGGCAGCTTCTACGCCTCGTTTCTCTTTTCCAGCCATTGGGTGTCCGCCGAGGAACTGCGCCCGCCGGATATTCCGTCGTGCTGTTTCGACGATGAGCCACTTGGTGCTTCCTGCGTCCGTGACTAAACATCCAGGACGAAGCAGCGGATCCAGCTTTCCGAGCGTGTCGAGGATGCGACTTATAGGCTGAGCCAAATATACAAGGTCGGCTTGCGGTAAAGCATCCTCTAAAGCCAGAGCTTCATCGATGACTCCTCGCTCCCGAGCAACTTGTATGGTGGCCGGTGAACTGACACCTATTATCTTTCCGTGGAACCCCGCCCTTTTAAGGGCAAGTGCAAAAGACCCACCTATGAGACCGGTGCCGATAATCACTACTGTTTGCATAGGCGTTCAGATTGTACGGCCGATCGCCGGAGCAATTACGCGCAACTGAGCCATCAACTCTTCGAATTGGTGCGGGTGCAAGCTCTGGGCGCCGTCACTTAAAGCATGGTCGGGATCGGGGTGTATCTCAACCAGTAGCCCGTCCGCGCCCGCCGCAACGGCAGCCCGCGCAAGAGGCAGCACTTTATCCCTGCGCCCCGTGCCGTGCGACGGGTCGGCAATGATGGGCAGGTGCGAAAGCGATTTCACGGCTGGAATGGCGCTGATGTCCATAGTGTTGCGCATGTAGGTTTCAAAGGTTCGGATGCCGCGCTCGCACAGAATCACATCATAATTGCCTCCGGACAAAATGTATTCCGCCGAAAGGAGTAGTTCCTCGATAGTGGCCGAAATGCCACGCTTCAATAGTACAGGTTTGCGCCGCTTTCCCAGCTCGCGCAACAGATTGAAATTCTGCATGTTCCGTGCGCCGACCTGCAGAATGTCGGCATAAGCGGAGACCAAATCGATTTGCGTCAGGTCCATTACCTCGCTAACCACGAGCAATCCATGCCTGTCAGCAGCCTCACGTAAAAGCCGCAATCCTTCTTCGCCCAAGCCCTGGAAACTATACGGAGACGTACGGGGCTTAAACGCTCCTCCACGAAGAACCGAGGCGCCGGCCCTGGCTACAATTTCGGCACATTGCTCAATCTGGTCACGGCTTTCCACACTGCATGGACCAGCCATCATTACCACTTTTTCGGCGCCTACCTCGACATTGCCTACTCTTACCACCGTGCCTGATGGGCGAAAATGTCTTCCCGCTAACTTGTAGGGCGAGGTAATGCGCCGAGCTTCCTTGACTCCTTCCAGCAGTTCGAACTCGACCGGGTCGAAATCATATTCCAGGCCAACGCCCCCCAGTACAGTGTGAATTACTCCTGTGGACCTATGGACCGTAAACCCGAGTGCCACCATCCGGTCGATGACGGCCTGAATCTGCTGCTCGCTAGCCCCTTCTTCCATTACAACCAACATAAAAACCTTGCTTTCCCTGTCCTTAACCGTCTTCTTTTTCCAACATTCGCCGTTTCTGCACGGTTCGCATTTCGTCGATGATGCGTTCAAACACGCGCCGGACGGCATCCTGAGGAAGCGGTCCTCCATTGTGCGCGGCGACATTCTGAAAGACTTCGTCCTCTCGCTTGGGTTCGTAAATCGGCAAATTGAGGCTTTGCTTGGCACGACCTATCTGTTCCACAATGCGTGTGCGCTCATTCAATAGCGCAAGGATCTGCCGATCTACTTCATCAATCCGTGCGCGGCACTCGGATAGCAGGTTCAGCGCTTGTTCCCTCGTCATGTACACCTCAGCTCGAACCCATGTTTCAGCTCTCGGGCGAATGATTCCAGCATCAGCGTCAGCGAAGCGTTCTCTCGATTTTGCTCGATCAGACGCACAAAAGCGCTGCCCACAACCACAGCCTCGGCGAGGCGGCCCGCTTCGGCCACGTGTTCAGGTTTGGAAATACCAAAACCGATAGCCAGCGGCGAGTCGGTTACCTTGCGCATGGCTTCTACCAGCGGGCGCACCGCGCCGGATAATGATTCTCGCTCTCCTGTAACACCGGTACGTGACACCAAGTATACGAAGCCCGTTGAGTATTCAGCTACAAGTTTTAGCCTCCGGGGAGTGCTGGTGGGCGCGGCTAGAAATACCGTATCCAGGCCATGCGACCTCATGGTGTTCACAAACTCTTTGGCCTCCTCGACACTTAAGTCGGTAATCAGGCACCCATCAATGCCAGCCGAGGCAGCATCCCGGGACAAGGCTTCCACCCCGTAGCGCAGTACGGGATTGAGATAGGTAAATAACAGAAGTGGAATTTCCGAGTGCTCCCGAATTTGCCGCGCAATTTCCACCACGCTCCGGAGGTTCGTTCCAGCCCTTAGAGCGCGCTCGGCAGCTCGCTGGATTACCGGCCCATCTGCTACGGGATCGGAGAAAGGCACCCCCAGTTCTATTAAGTCGGCGCCTCCGCGTTCCAGTGCCGCCACCAATTCCGCCGTTTGGTCCGGAGAGGGATCGCCGGCGGTTAGATAAGCGATCAATCCACGTTGGCCCTGCCTGCGCAAGCGATCAAAAAGATTCGATATTCTACTCATCGTTACCTGTTTCGAGGTCTTTCAGGTTCTCCCTGTAGATATCCATGTCCTTGTCGCCGCGTCCGGACAGATTGATCACGAAAAGTTGTCCCGAAGCTGCTGGGGCCCGGCGTAAGGCTTCAGCCACCGCGTGAGCCGACTCAAGCGCGGGAATCAACCCTTCAGTATGCGCAAGCAGCCGTGCGGCTTCCAGCGCCTCGCGATCTTTAACCGAAACATATTCGGCTCGTCCCGTGTCGTGAAGCAGAGCATGCTCCGGGCCCACCAGTGCATAGTCAAGCCCTGCTGAGATGGAGTGCGTCAGAGCTACTTGACCATCGGAATTCTGGAGCAGGTAACTGTAAGCGCCGTGAAGTACCCCAGGCGAACCGCCGGAGAAGCGCGCAGCATGCTGGCCCAGGTTTTCGCCCTTCCCCCCTGCCTCTACGCCAATCAGCCGGACTTGCTTGTCTCCGATAAAAGGATGAAATATACCGATGGAGTTGCTGCCCCCGCCTACGCAGGCAAAGACGGCATCAGGCAGGCGGTGCTCTATCTCCAGAATTTGCCGCCTGGTCTCTTCTCCGATGACGCGCTGGAAATCCCGTACCATCATAGGATATGGATGAGCTCCCAGCGCAGAACCGAGCAGGTAATGTGTCGTACTGACGTTAGTGACCCAGTCGCGCATTGCTTCGCTGATGGCGTCTTTCAACGTCCGGCTCCCGCTGGCCACTCCCACAACCTTGGCGCCAAGCAGGCGCATTCGGAAGACATTCAGGCGCTGACGCCGCATGTCTTCTTCGCCCATATAGACGATGCACTCCATACCAAATAGAGCGCACACAGTGGCCGTTGCTACACCATGCTGCCCGGCGCCGGTTTCCGCGATGATACGATGTTTACCCATGCGGCGGGCAAGAAGTGCTTGGCCAAGACAGTTATTGATCTTGTGTGCTCCTGTGTGGAGAAGATCCTCGCGCTTGATATAAATCCGCGCTCCTCCAAGTAACTCTGTCAACCGGCGCGCGAAGTACAGAGGCGTAGGTCTTCCGGCATAATTCTCGAGGAGATCTTTTAACTCCGCTTGAAAAGTCGGATCCTTACGAGCCTCCAGGTACGCATTTTCCAGTTCTTCCAAGGGAGTCATTAAGACCTCGGGAACGAAGCGCCCTCCATAAGGCCCATAATGACCACCAACTGCGGGTTGCCAGTTCATCGTCTATACCCCAATAATGCGGCTTTCAGAAAGCGGGCCATCTTGAAGTGGTCTTTTTTGCCTGGCGCCACTTCAAGCCGTGAGCAGGCGTCTACCCCCCACGGTCTCAGAGTGCGTATGGCCGCTTCCACATTGTTCTCGTCTAATCCCCCGGCGAGAATAATTTTCTTCGTGTTGCTGACGGACGTGACCAGGGACCACTCCAAGCAGTTACCCGTGCCGCCATATTGGTCGCCTGCAGGGGCATCCAGCAAAAACGCCTCTACATCATAGGTGTCCATCACAGCCGGATGGAAATCAGGGCCCACGTGGAGCGCCTTCCAGATTCGCGGAAAACCGGGCAGACACTCCGGCGGTTCGTCACCGTGCAGCTGCACCACATCCAGCCCGAGCGCCGCGGCCGTACATGTGATCGAATCCGCCGGCTCATTAACAAAAACGCCCACCTTCCAGACTTCCGATGGCAGGGCTTTTATGATGCTGGCCGCCATCGAAGGTCTGATATAACGTGGACTCTTCGCGTAGAAGTTAAATCCGAGAGCGTTCGCACCATTCTCCACCGCAGCCACTGCGTCCTCTAAGTTTGTAATCCCGCAGACTTTCACTATCATGTCAGCAAAGCCTTTAACGCCAGCGCAGGATCTGCGGCTTTCACTAAATGTTCTCCGATTAAGAACGCATCGAAACCTGCATCCTCAAGACGGCGCAAGTCCGAAGCCGCTTCAATGCCGCTTTCGCTGACTTTCAGAATCCCAGCCGGGATACGGCGAACAAGCCGCAAGGACGTGTCAAGGGAAACCCGGAAACTCCGCAGATCACGATTGTTGACGCCAATGAGTTCCGCACCCGAGCCAAGCGCCATCTCTAGCTCCTCAGCGTTATGTACCTCGACCAGAGAATCCATAAAGAACCGAGCTGCATACTCACGGAGTTTTTTCAAGCGGTTCACGTCAAGGATGGCGGCGATCAAAAGGATGGCGTCCGCCCCGTGGGCTGCAGCCTCTAATACCTGATACTCATCGATTATGAAATCTTTTCGCAAGACAGGCAAACTGGTTGCCTTCCTGGCGTTGAGTAAATCATCCAGACTGCCTCCAAAAAAGCTGTTGTCCGTGAGAACGGAGAGTGCCGCGGCTCCTCCTTGCTGGTAAGCCAGGGCAAGCGCGGCAGGGTCGAGGTTGGGTGCCAGGGGACCCTTGCTGGGAGAAGCCCTCTTGATCTCGGCAATAATGGCTGGCGTCCGGGCTTGTAAAGCTGCGCGGAAACTCCGCCGTTGCTGGACGATCTGGAGGGCCTTGTTCTCATACTCCCGGGCCGAAATCCTCGTGTGTGCAAGCTCTACAAGTTTATGCTCGACGATTCTGCCGAGAATGTCAGGGGTTTTGCTCATGCGGAGAAATTTTCATCGTACCCGAAATACAGTCGGTTTGGGGCACGGGTCTGCGCCGCACCGCAGCAAAAGAATCTGACCGCAGGCTGGCCGGCCTCGTCGCGTTCCATTTGGGCCCTTTTTGCGGATATGATTATGGGGTGATGAAGAGCGTTTGGCGGCGGGCAATTCCGCTTTTTCTTGTGGCATGCGCCTTGTGCGCACAGGGGCTCGACTACGTCAAAGCTAACTACACGAAGTATGAGTCCCTCGTACAAATGCGTGACGGGGTACGTCTGTTTGTTTCCGTCTATACACCCAAGGATACCTCCCGAACGTACCCGATCCTGCTCACGCGTACCCCTTACGGTGTGGGCCCTTATGGAGCTGACAATTACAGAACTTCTCTGGGACCCTCGGAGAGATTTGCTCGGGAAGGATACATCTTTGCTTATGAGGATGTACGCGGGCGGTATAAGTCAGAAGGCAAGTTCGTAAATGTAAGGCCTTACATTCCGGAAAAGAACAGTCCCAAGGACGTGGACGAAAGTTCCGATGCTTATGACACCATCGACTGGCTGGTCAAGAATATCCCCAACAGCAACGGCCGTGTCGGCGTCTACGGTATTTCGTATCCGGGGTTCTATGCTGCCATGGCTGCGATAGATGCTCACCCTGCCTTGAAAGCGTGCTCGCCCCAGGCTCCGGTAACGGACTGGTTTATCGGTGACGACTTCCACCATAACGGCGCCTTCTTTCTGGCACACGCCTTTACCTTTTTCTCTCGCTTCGGGCGTCCCCCGGCAGAGGATGCGACGATTCCCCTGCCACCCTTCCAGTTCGGCACACCGGACGGGTACAAGTTCTACCTTGAAATGGGTCCTTTGTCCAACGCAGACCGGAAACATTTCAAAGGGAGCATCGAATTCTGGCAGGAATTAATGCAGCATGGTACTTACGATGAATTCTGGAAGGCTCGTAATATCCGGCCGCATTTGAAAGACATCAAGCCAGCCATGCTCGTGGTCGGTGGTTGGTTCGATGCCGAGGACATTTTCGGGCCCCTCGAAATTTACCGAATTGTGAAAAAGACCAGTCATCAGACTCCTTTGCGTCTGGTGATGGGCCCATGGGCTCATGGCGGTTGGAGTTTGTCCGATGGGGACTCACTCGGTCCAGTACAGTTCAGTTCCAAGACCTCCCTGTTTTATCGCGAAAATATCGAGTTGCCGTTTTTTGAGTTTTACCTGAAAGACAAAGGGGAAATGAAGCTACCCGAAGCCTTTGTTTTCGAGACGGGAAGAAATCAATGGCGTCAGTACGATGTATGGCCGCCTAAAAACGTGTCCGAGCAGTCGCTCTATCTTCGGGAAAATGGCGACCTCGCGTTCGAGCCGCCTGTTTCGACTTCTCCTGCGGCTTTTGATGAGTATGTAAGCGATCCAGCGAAACCGGTTCCTTTCCTGAGCACCATTGATATCGGTATGGCGCGAGTTTACATGTTGGACGATCAAAGATTTTCTTCACGGCGGCCTGACGTGTTAGTGTACCGGACCGACCCACTCCAGACGGATTTAACGATTGCAGGGCCAATCACGGCCACGCTCTTTGTATCTTCTACAGGTACGGACTCGGACTGGATAGTGAAACTCATCGACGTATATCCTGACGATTATCCAGACCCCAATCCCAACCCTACGGGCATAAGAATGGGAGGCTATGAACAGCTTGTCCGGGGTGAACCGTTCCGTGGAAAATTCCGCAACAGTTTCGAGAAACCTGAGCCGTTTGAGCCTGGCAAAGTGACAAGGGTTGAGTTCGTGCTGCCCGACGTGTTTCATACCTTCCGCAGGGGCCACCGTGTAATGGTCCATATACAAAGCACATGGTTCCCGCTTGTGGATCGCAACCCTCAGAGGTTCATGAACATATATAGCGCCAAACCCGAGGACTTCCAGAAAGCAACGCAACGAGTGTACCATTCTCAGAACGCGCCCTCCGCGTTGCGCGTATATGTCATGAAGTAGGATGAAACAGGCTTTTTTCCGCTTCTATGCCGAACTGAATGATTTTTTACCGGCAGAACGGAGGATGGTCACCTTCGTATACCCTTTTAGCGGCAGGCAAACTGTCAAGCACCTGATTGAAGCCGCGGGCGTGCCCCACACGGAGGTCGATCTTGTGCTGGTTAATGGTCAGTCCGTTTCGTTCTCGTATTTTGTGGAAGATGGTGATCGTGTAAGCGTCTTCCCCGTCTTTGAAGCGTTTGATATTACGTCGGTCACGCGCGTTAGGCCTCAGCCATTGCGCCGCACGCGCTTTGTCCTCGACGTGCACCTGGGAAGGCTCGCTGTGTACTTTCGCATGCTGGGTTTTGACGCGAAGTATGGAAAAGACTGGCGCGACGAGCAGCTGGCACGCCTTGCGAGGACGGAACAGCGGATCCTTCTGACAAGGGACCGCGAATTGCTCAAACGCAATGAGGTTACGCACGGTTACTGCATCCGTGCAACCAGTACACGACTTCAGCTGATCGAGGTGATCGACCGCTTTGATTTATCGAAATCTATCAGGCCCTTCACCCGCTGCCTGCTCTGCAACGTGCCTCTTGAGCCTGCTTCGCCCGATCACGTAGCTAGAAACGTCCCGCCGGCAAGCCGCCAACATTACGACGAATTCAGCCGTTGCCCCTGTTGTGATCGCACCTATTGGAAGGGCTCGCATTACAGACGCATGACCCGGCTGATCGATTACGTGCTGGCGGCTACCTGCCCGGTTCAGCGAAGATAGCGTATCAGCGTCACGCCTCTTGCTTCGCCGATCTGGATCCCTTGCGGGTATCCGGCTGTTGTCGCCGCATCGAATGCATACCGGCAAATCTCCTGAAACTCCTTCGCATCGAGCGGCTGCCCTAAAGCATCAACGGGGCGGATAACAGTCACACCACGGGGAGCCAAAGCTGCCAGTAACTCGTCCAGATCGTATTTGTTGAGTACGCCGGGAATTCCGACGTCATAAATGCCCCTGTGCAGGGGATGCTCCACCGCCAGCCGGAAAGCGGCCAGTGTGTCCTGGACTATCACCTGTGAAATGCGGTCATCAAGCACCGCCGCATGCAACATGGGTACGCCCCCGACCCCCTGCGCGACGCCGATAATCTTGCTTCGGTCCACATCGCTGCGGGAGACCAGATAATCTACAGAGCGAATGATGTCTTCCGCCCTCATTCCGACGAGGGTCTTGCCGACAACTTCAGCCCTCCCGGCCATAGTCTGATCGCCGAGAACCGACCGCCCACCCCTTTCGCCAATTTCGCCAATTCCGCGCGGTTGTATGATCAGCACCACATAGCCTGCTTTTGCCAGAGCGTCAAGTTCGCCGCCGGCAGCCACGCTGACTTGCTTCGGGCGTGGGTCAGCTGCGATTACCGCGGGTTTGGGGCCGTTTTTGTCGGGTATCATCAACGCTCCCGGCAAGCGGATACCGCGTTCCGGTTCGAGGGAAATAAGCTCCAGGTCGTATCCATCGCGCTCGAACGTTTCGTAGACCTTTACCTCCGGCTCGGGACCGCCGGGTCGGAGCGCCACAGCGGTGACGCTTCGAATATCGGATATGAGCCTGGAGCACAATCGCTGCAAATCGGCGGATGAGCTTATAGGCTGCTTTGGGGGAATTAACTCCGCTGCCCGCTTCTTGTTGAGAGAATACACAGTCTCCCCACCCAGGGAAGTAGAAACCTGTCCGGTCTTCGTGCACCACAGGTTGGAAGGCGGGTCGAGCTTCATCGCAGCCTCAGTGGGATCACCCTGACCATTCTTAAACCACCTGATAAACCACTCACAGGCTGCTTCCCGGGAAGGTAAAGGTACCCCGTGACCGCCAGGACCTATATACCACCCAATCTTGTCTCGCGCCCCATACAATGCATAGATCTTTTTGGCTTCCTCGAAGGTTTGCCGTGCGCCTTCCAACGGGAAAAAGTCCTCAATTGTCGAAAGTATCAATAACGGCTTTGGCGCAAACATCTCCACATAATCGGCTATGTTCAACCCTTCCTTCAAAAAATTAGGGAACGTCTGTTCGGCATCCTGCGGCCCGAGCTTGACCATTAGCTCTTCCCAAGAAGTGATGTAGCAAGCCGGAACTGCCACTTTCACGCGGTCGTCCAAGGCGGAAATGTATGTGGTCAGCGTCCCTCCACCCGAGCAGCCAGTGCAGCCGATCTTGGACGAGTCAACGTCTTTTCTCGAAACAAGGTAATCGATCCCTCGCATGCCATCCCAGATGCGGTAACGGGCTACGTTATCCCCAATCAGCATCGTGTGCCCGTTGGCATGGCTATGCTCTGTTGTGGGACCGCCCACTTTGGAATCTTTCAGCTCCGGATCGTAGTATTGAAGCCGCTCGCCTTGGCCGATGGGATCATATTTCAAGACTACAAACCCCTTGCGTGCCAGATTCACTGCGGTCTCTCGCTCACCGTCTTTACCTCCTTTGGAATGGCCGACCGGCATGAGCACGGCAGGATACGGCCCTGCGCCTTGCATTGGCACATAAACGTTGGCTGTTACATAAAAGCCGGGTAGACTCTCATAAATAACTTTCTCAATCCGGTAGTCCCCTCTATCGAGAGTGCCGACTTGCCGGACATTGAGGGGCCCGCGGTAATTCGGCAGCCCCCCTATCAAGCGAAGCACCTTCTCTCGGACAATGGCCTTGCGACGCTCCATTTCTTCTTTGGTCTTGATCTGAGAGATTTCCTGCCGGCGTTGTTGTAATCGGGTCAACGCAATCTTATTGAGGTACTGGGTCAATTGCGCTCGGGGTTCCGCCTCTGGGGTGCGGAATACAGTTAGTGGCTGTGCAACCTGTGCCAAGGCGGCGGGTAACAGTACCCCGGCGCCGAGGATGGGCGAAAGGTATTTCATAGCTACAGCATCATACCAGCGAACTGAGCACTTAAGCTAGCCTGCCATGCGATAATCACCCGCGACGGAAGGCTTCGAGAGTCCACACTTCTATCGGCCCGTGCATACTGTGCCTTAATATGTAAGTGTTCCCATCGCTCGCCTTCACGCGGAAACAGGTGTCATTGGGACTGTACCACTGGTCGTCGATGCTTTCAACCTCAAAGGGAGTCGCGCCAATATAGAATCTGAGGGGTCGCTGGTCGCCTTTGTAGCCGCTGTAACACTCCACCCGGACCTTCAGGCGTGCTTGCATCTGCTCCATCGTGCCTTCGTTACGGTTTTTATTGTATATGCTGTGTTTCGCATGGATAATATCGCAGTTGGCAGGTTGCGGCCCTAGCGGTTTCGTGATCTACTTTTAAGCGTATGAAATGGCAATTGTTCGCTATGGCCACGTTGGCGCTGCCCCTGTGCGCGCAGGTTACGATCACGCGGAACGCGGATCGAATTGCGGTTGAGATCGACGGCAAACCGTACACCGACTTTTATCTTGCACCCGAAGGCAACAAGCCTTATGTTTACCCCCTCCGTACTGCCTCCGGAATCATCGTTACGAGACATTTTCCGATGGAGAATTTTCCGGGGGAAACCAATGACCATCCACATCACCGGGGCATGTTCTTTTCCCACGGCGACATCAACGGAGTCAACTTCTGGGCCACTGAACCGTCCACTCGCGGAGCCAATAAGGGCAGAATGGTCTTGAAGAAAGTGTTGCAAACCAAAAGTGGCAGGACTTCCGGTGTCATCAAGGCCGTTTTCGAAGGACTCGACCCCCAAGGCAAGCCCATGATGACAGAAACGCGCACCCTGGTCTTTTACTCAGATCCAAAGCTGCGCCTCATTGATTATGAAATTGTCATAGATCCGCTAGAAAAGCTGAAGTTTGGCGACACGAAGGAAGGGACTTTTGGCATCCGCCTCGCGACCTCCATGACTGAGGACAAAGGAGGGAGGATGGTCAACGCCGAGGGAGCTGAAACGGAGAAGAACTGTTGGGGAAAGCGTTCGGCGTGGCTGGATTACTACGGACCGGTGGACGGACAGACTGTGGGCGTAGCCGTTTTCGATCACCCTTCCAATCCGCGGCATCCGACGTACTGGCATGCCCGAGCTTATGGTTTATTAGCCGCCAATATTTTTGGTGTGCACGACTTTTTGAATGATAAGACAAAGGACGGTAGCCTCACGATTAAGCCCGGTGAATCTCTGCGGTTCCGGTACCGCGTGGTAATCCATCCTGGGGACACACGACAAGCCGGTATTGCTGCGCTGTATCAGAAATACGCAGAGAGCCGATGAGGTCAACCGCTCCGATTGCAAGGGAGAAACTATGAGAAATGGTTTCAGGATTGCGCTGAGAGCACTTGGCCTTGTGAGCTCACTCGCGCTGGTAGTCGTATCAGGACAAGTGCCAGCCGGCACCAGGAATTGGAGAGCCGATCCGGAATGGCAGCGGATAAAATACGGCGCCTGGGGAGGACCAGGTGTGGATGCTGCTCCTGGTCCGATGGATACGATACTTCTTAAGGACTATGCACCGAAATCTTCCGTCGTCACCCAGGAAACGTCTGTGCCCAGGGCAAAATATCCTACCATCGACGTTCATGCCCACGTCCTTGCCCGCAGCCCCGCGGAGGTTGCCGAGTGGGTCAAAACCATGGATGAGGTTGGCATTGAGATGACGGTCGTATTGACTGGCGCTACAGGAGCCAACTTCGACCGTTTGGTGGATCTTTACCTCAAGCCGTATCCTAACCGGTTTCAGCTATATTGTGGCTTGCTTACGGCGGACGTGGATAGCCCGGATTATTCAGCCCGTGCCGTGGCTGAGCTGCTGCGATGCTACAAAAAGGGCGCTCGGGGCGTGGGTGAACTCTCCGATAAAGGGTCAGGGTTCGGACGGCAAACTGGTTCGTCCAAAAGTAGCCGGCTACACCCCGACGATCTACGGCTTGACGCATTTTGGCAGAAATGTGCGGAACTGAAAATGCCTGTCAATTTGCACATCGCGGATCACCCCTCTTGCTGGCAGCCTCTGGACGTTTACCAGGAGCGAACGCCCGACTATCAGCACTTTAACCAGTACGGCAAGGATGTTCTCTCTTATGAAGAGCTACTGGCTATCCGCGACAGGGTCTTGTCCAAGCATCCGAAGACGATTTTCATCGCTTGCCATTTAAGTAACCAGGGCAATGATTTGAACTCGCTGGCCAAAGTTTTGGACAGGTACCCCAACCTGTACCTCGATATATCCGCCCGTGACTATGAGATCGGCCGAACTCCAAGAGCGGCTGCGAAGTTTCTGGCAAGGTACAAAAACCGCGTCATGTTTGGGACTGATATGGGCCGGCAGAAAAGTATGTACCAGGCATGGTGGCGCTTGCTCGAGACTGCGGATGAATACATGCCCGGCCGTGTGTGGTGGCGATATTATGGCCTGGAGCTGCCTGCCCCTGTGTTAGAAAACCTCTATCGCGGGAATGCGAAGAGGATCCTGAATTGGGAAAAACTCTAAGAAAGAGAGGAAGAGATTATGGACCGAAGATATTTTCTAATGAGTTCCATAGCAGCGTCGGCGACGATCCGGCCGAACATGCTTGCAAGTCCGAATAACACGGTGCGTGTGGCTTGCGTAGGCTTTAACGGACAGGGAAGGGCTCACATCAGCGCGTATCTGAAAATTCCCAACGTGGAGATCGCCGCTTTATGTGATGTGGATGAATCGGTGCTCGAAAGAGGTATGAAAATGGTTGAGGCGGCGGGCAAGAAGCGCCCCGCAGGCTACACAGATTTGCGAAAGTTGCTGGAAGACAAATCAATCGACGCCATTTCAATAGCCACACCCAATCACCAGCATACGTTGCAGACCATCTGGGCTTGCCAGGCTGGCAAGGATGTTTACGTGGAAAAACCATGCTCGTACAATATGTTTGAGTCCCGTCAGATTGTTGCCGCTGCGCGAAAGTATAACCGCATCGTACAGCATGGAACCGGAGCTTCGGCGGCCTTACACGACGCCAAACGTCAAATTGAGGCCGGCGTTATCGGCGACGTCTATATGGCTCGCGGGCTGTGCTTCAAGTGGCGCGATAGCATAGGCCGCGCCCCTGAGGAACCTGTACCTCCTGGCGTTCATTACGACCTTTGGCTCGGTCCTGCGCCGAAGAGGCCGTTCACCAGAAACCGTTTCCATTACAATTTCCACTGGTTTTGGGATTACGGTAACGGCGACTTCGGCAATCAGGGGGCGCACCAGATGCATGCGGCGCGCTTTGCGCTGGGCGTCAAATATCCCACCAAGATTAGCGCCATAGGCGGACATTTCATGTTCGACGATGATCAGGAGACCCCCAATACCATGGTGGCCACCTTCGAGTTCAACGAGGGTGGAAAAAAGAAGATGCTGGTTTTTGAAGTGCGTCACTGGATAACCAACAACGAAGCAGGCATTGGTGAGCGGTCCGATGCTTTTTCGGGAAGAGCTGCCGGCGCTATGCAGACTACGGGTGACATGTTTTACGGCTCCAAAGGCTATCTGGTTTTTGACCGCGGCTGGCGCACCTACCTTGGCAAAGAACAAGAGCCAGGCCCGAAGTATGCCGGTGGCGGAGGGGGGGATAATCCTTACGCGAACTTTGTGGATGCCCTCAGGAGCCGTAAACGTGAGGACCTCAGGGCGGAAATTGAGGAGGGCGCAATCTCGATGATGCTGATTCATCTCGGCAACATCTCATACCGACTCGGTCGGACCTTGTACTTCGATCCCAAGACTTTGACTTGCGTGGGCGATGCCCAGGCCAACGCCATGTTCACCCGTCAGTACCGTCCGCCGTTTGTAGTTCCGAAGCTTGTTTGAGGGAGAGTACATATGCGGACTTTGCGACCTCCGTGGTTAGCTTTAATTCTGGCTGCGGGCATTGTGTCGACCGGTTTTTTGCAAGGGCAAAACCGGCGTAGCGGCCAAAGCGAAGGACCGGGACCAATGGATTCGATTTTATTGAAAGACTATAAGCCCGATTCTTCGCTGGTGGTTCCAGTAACCCGCGTGCCCAAAGCACGTTTTTCCGTTATCGACGTCCATTCCCACCCTTACGCCAGGACTCTGCAGCAAGTGGCTGATTGGGTGCAGACGATGGATGAGATGGGTGTCGAATTGACCGTCGTATTGACGGGTGCTACGGGTGAGAATTTCGACAAACTGGTAGAGCTCTACCTGAAACCTTATCCGACGCGCTTTCAGCTCTACTGCGGGCTACTGAATACGGACGTTGACAAACCGGATTACCCGCAGCGTGCTGTTGAAGAGCTTGTGCGGTGTTACAAAAAGGGCGCCCGGGGTGTCGGGGAGATCATAGACAAGGGGTCCGGGCTCTCCCGTGGTGGCGGTCAGTTGCCTAGAAACCAGCGTCTTCACCCCGATGATCCCCGCCTGGATGCTTTTTGGGAAAAATGTGCAGAGTTAAAGTTGCCGGTGAACTTGCATGTAGCCGATCATCCATCGTGCTGGCGGCCACCCGACAATCACCAGGAGCGATCCCCGGCATTTGCGCGTTACAACCAATACGGCAAAGATGTACCTTCCTATGAGGAGCTGATCGCCATGCGCGACCGCACCGTGGCAAGACATCCAAAGACCATCTTCATCGTATGTCATTTCGGTAATCAGGGGAATGATCTTGCCAGCTTGGCGAAGGTGATTGATCAGCACCCAAACATGTACGCAGATATTTCCGCCCGGGATTACGAAATTGGACGGCAGCCCCGGTATGCCGCCAAATGGCTGGCGAAGTATAAGGACCGTGTTCTGTTCGGAACCGATCAGAACATTAGCAAGAACATGTACTTGTCATGGTGGCGATTGCTGGAGACCGACGATGACTACATGCCCGGCCATAGTTGGTGGATGCATTACGGTCTTAACCTGCCTGCTTCTGTGCTGGAGAATCTGTATCGGAACAACGCTCGCAAGATCCTCAACTGGGAGAAGTTGTAAAGTTTTCGGGTAAATTGGAAGGCGCCACGACCCGCGTGGGCGACCAGCCACTTTGTGTGATTTTCTCCGGCTGCGCTGTGAAGACGATTTGGAAGCTGTTTTCTGCTCCCGGCTCAACCGGCAAGCTGCCAGGTCGGGGTTCTACCAGCGCGAGGTACTTCAGTATTGTATAAACATCGCCCGTCACTGGCACAGTGATCTGAAAGTTCTGGCTGCGAAAGTGGAGCTGCATCTCCTTTGCTGCTAGAGACCATGTGATGAAGGCGCAGCATTCCACCGCGCGTTCGAACCAAGGCCGCGACTGTTCCGGAACGTTCAAATCCACAAATATCTCAATGAGAGGATCTTGTTCTTTGGCAAACTCCCGCACCTGGAGCGTGCCCGTTCGTGCTGTAGCCTTCCAATCCACGTGCCGTGCGCTTTCAAATGCCTCATAGGGACGTATGCGGTAAAAGTCGTGTCCACGACCGTGATAGTACGTTTCGATTTCGCCCTCGATGGCGCTGAGAAATTCCTCGAATCCGGGTTGCGGATCGAGACAAGGGTAAACCAAAATCTCACGGCGCATGGGTACTGGCGTGCGGTGCTCCAGGAATCCGAATGGGAAACATGTAGATACTTCGAATCCGGGCTCGCGATGCAGCCCCCGGCGCGTAAAGCTTACCTGGACGGTTTCCTCGGCGGTTGCCCCTCCGGGCAATAGCGGGAAGTATACCGGCTGTGCAAAGACACTTTCTCCGGCGCCAGTAACGTATGCCGAAAATGAGGGCATCCAGCGCTTGCAATTCCGGACTATAAGCTGAGCCCCAATGGTGCGCCGCGCGGAAATGTGTTCGGGAAGTCGAAAATCAAACTCTAGTCCTGCCAGCGAAAGGCGACTAATAAGGTTAGAGATCAGCAGCGTGGACAGTAAAGCAGCCAGAACCAGAAACACCAGGTTGTTGCCAGTATGTAATGCCGCGCTGGCTGTTATTAGCGTCAGCAGCACAAACACCAAACCTCTTGCCTTTATTTGCCATGATCTCCCGGCTGGCAACCGGACTCTCAGTTGCTTCATCGGCCACATATCCCCGCCTGCATCATGGCACAATTGAAAATTCATGTCGAGCAAACCAGAAGTAACTCCAACGGGGGGCGCGCCACGGCTTAGACGTGCTCTTAGTCTTTGGGACCTTGTTCTGTATGGCATCGTCCTGATTCAACCCACCGCCCCAATGCCTGTGTTCGGAGTGGTGTACCAGGAAGCCCGTGGGCACGCCGTAACCACCATCCTTATTGGAATGGTGGCAATGCTCTTTACGGCGATCAGCTATGGGCGCATGGCGCGGGCTTACCCGAGTGCAGGTTCAGCTTTTACATATGTTGGGCGCGAGTTGCATCCTTCGCTCGGATACCTTACCGGCTGGAGCATGGCGGCAGACTACATGCTCAATCCCCTCATTTGCGTGATCTGGTCTGCTAAGGCTGCCGGGAATATTGTTCCAGAGGTCCCCTACGCCCTCTGGGCAGTTTTTTTCGCGCTGTTGTTCACGGGGCTTAACCTCCGGGCCATCCGTGCCACTGCGAGGACCAATGAGTTTTTGGCTGCGGGTATGGGCGTAGTGATTATGCTTTTTTTGATATCCGCCGTCCGTTACGTCGTCCATTTAGGGACGCTCGATGCCGGTTTCTTTATCCGGCCGTTTTATGATCCTAGGACGTTCTCAGCCAAGGCAGTGTGGACTGGCACCTCTATAGCGGTACTCACATACATAGGCTTTGACGGAATTTCTACGCTATCGGAAGAAGTTCACAACCCGCGCCGGAACATTTTGTGGGCTACCGTACTGGTCTGCCTGATCACCGGAATTCTCGCCAGCATTGAGGTCTACGCCGCGCAGCTAGTGTGGCCTTTTGGAAAACCCTTTCCGGACGTGGATACCGCTTACGTTCATGTAGCCGGCCAAGCAGGCGGAGTCATCTTGTTCCATTTGGTCAACATGACACTGCTCGTAGCCACCATCGGGTCGGGTTCCGGAGCCCAGCTTGCAGCCGCACGACTTCTCTATGGCATGGGACGCGACAATGCCATCCCGAAGTCCTTCTTTGGCGCCATTGAACCTAAACGGAATATCCCTCGAAATAATGTGTTGCTCCTAGGCGGCCTCGCCTTGGCTGGCGCATTTGTTATCACTTACCAGTTCGGCGCGGAAATGCTTAACTTTGGCGCATTTATCGCCTTCATGGGAGTCAATGCCGCGGCCTTCGTTCGTTATTACCTGCGCGCTGAGAAAAAGAGTTGGATCAACGCTCTTCCTCCCGTCTTCGGTTTCCTTATTTGTTTTTATATTTGGACCAGCCTGCGTACGCCAGCCAAAGTTGCAGGCGGCATCTGGGTGGCGGCAGGGTTGATCTACGGCTACTGGAAGACTCATGGATTCCAGAAAGAACTTGTGCGTTTTGAGATGCCGCCGGAGTAACATCGAATTTTAAGAGCAGGAGGACCAGCGATGCGCGTACTCTTTTTGCTGCTTTTGTTGGCTGTGAGCTGCTTTCCCGCCGAATGGAGGCAGCTTTTCAATGGAAAAGATTTGGATGGTTGGAAAATGGTGGGGCCAGGCCGGTTTGTGGTGGAAAACGGAACGATGCGAACGGAGGGAGGTATGGGCCTGTTGTGGTATACGCGTGAGAAGTTTGGCAATACCACCATCCGGGTGGTCTTTAAGACCGTTTCGGAAAGAGGTAATTCCGGCGTGTACATCCGCTTGCCAGAGCCTCCGCCCGATCCGTGGTATGCCGTTCACAACGGCTATGAGGTGCAAATCGAATCGCAAGGAGATGAGTGGCACTGTACTGGCTCAATTTATTCGTTGAGTAAAGCCTTGAAAGGCTTTCAGCACCCTCCCGGACAATGGAACACAATGGACATCGTGCTGAAGGGGCAAAAGACTATAGTCTTCTTGAACGGCACAAAAATTGATGAGTTCGACCCTTCCATGCCTGTTCCCGAAAGGAGGAAGTGGTATGAACCGGTACGAGGCCCGCGCCCGGATTTCGGCTATATCGGCCTTCAGAACCACGACGCACGGTCAATTGTGTACTTCAAGGAAGTGAGTGTGCTGAAATAGTCATGTGTTGTTCAGCATGGTACAGGTTCTTCCCCGAATCGCTTCGAGGACGATGTGGGTCACCTGTTGTTCACCTAGCTCTGAGTTGAGGAGCATGTGATAAAGGTGGGGGTCAATCCAGTCGCAACCATAATAGGTGCGGATGAATGCCGCTCGCTGCTGGTCCATGGAACGGATCCGTTCCTCGGGATTAGCCTCTTCAGGAAAGCGTTCGCGGACCCGGGCCAAGCGTTCCGGCCAAGGCGCATATATAAAAAGATGGAAGACATCCTTACGCCCCTGAAGCACACACTGGGCGCCACGTCCAACAATCACGCAGTCGCCTTTACAGGCGGCCTCAAGGATTAAATCCCGTCCCAGGGCAGCCATGGTCTCGGCGTCAAAAAGGTCAAGGGCGGCGTACGGGCCGACGGCTTCAAAAGAGCCATGCCGAAAAGCGTTTCTACTTATCCTGTGCAACCAGGAATCGATCCGCTCGTCATAGCGACGTGCAAGCTCCGGGTCCACTTGAGCAGCGCGTGCGATCTGCTCTACAAAGGCTTTGTCCAGCAAAGTCCAGCCCAGTTGGTCTGCGATCTTCCGGGCAATATTGCCTCCGCCGCTGGCATATTCCCTGGAGATTGTCACTACGCGGAACATGATGAAGCGTTAGGAATTATCTGCACCACTGCGCCGGGATTTCCTCCGGGAGGCGGCGGCCCTTCGTTTGACTTCCTTCTCAGCGCGAAGCCAATCTTGTTCCGGGGAACCGACTGGCCGGCCACGTTGTTCCCAGAACTCAAACGCCAGCTTTGCGATGTCTCCGTGCTCAGGAGCTGCGTCTGCGTTTAGAGAATCCAGAGGTTGACCGCTTGATTGCTCGATCTTTTTAGATGTTTTCCTGGGACGCTTCGGTGATGGCATATACCACCCTCCCGTACCCGACAAGTTTACCACCCTTACCGCTGGTCCAATTCGGCATTCCTTTTGGTAATCCACCTTGCGATGCCACAAATTGGCAATTGCGAGCGTGAAGTGGACCAAAGTGACTTGCGGCTTTGTTACTGCTATTGATGACCTAAGGGGTACAACCGGTTTCGTAAACGGGCGATCCACTTGCGCAGCAAGGTAATAACAGAAGGGTGACGAGGGATCTTTGACGTTGGTTCCGCCGTTCCCGAGAAGGCGACTAATGCTAGGGCTTGATTTGTCGCACAAGTTAAAAAGTCAGCGCCTGAATCTTTCATGCGTTGGAGCAGGAGGATTCCCCGTTCGTCCCCTCCGGTGAGCCAAGAGATGTCGATGACCAATTTCTTATCTTTTAAAATGGACATAGCGCATAGCCAGGCGTGTTCTAGCTGGTCTACCCAGTCTCCTTCTAGTCTGCCTCTGAGTTCAAAGCGGAAGGCCCCGACCTCATCGTGCTGGTAAATTTCCATATGTTTGTCAGCAAACTTTTGCCCTTTAAGACAACCTAGGTGTCTGTACGGCAAGTGCGTAGCACCTGCCGGACGACATAAGAGGTATAGATGCCAGAGGCACGAACGGAGACGCCGTGGCTGGCAAGGCGGCAAAGCAATTTTTGCCCTGCCTCATCTATGGCGGTCACGTCCTTGAGAAAAACGACCAATGGCTTTCTACGGCTTTGGACATGCAGACAACATGCCTCGGCCACCTGCACATAATCACCGGTCAGTTTCCCTTCAATGATTACAAGGCAGCGTGACCGGCCATTCACCTCTTGAATCCGGAAAATGGCTGCATCACCTCCCGTGGGGGGCAAAGCAATTCTCAACCCACTCAAGCGAAAAAGTGACCGAGTATCGATAAAGCCATCCAGTGCGGGGATGCAGTGGAGCGTCAAATTAATCCCTTGCTACCGCCAGAACACTAGATAGCCGTCGGTCACCTTGGTAAGAGGATTGCATCTTAGAAATTCTAGCCGCTGCCATACCTTTGGCTGGCAACCATAAAACATAATTAGAGGAAAAGGGGGACTATTTGGATGGGTGATGAAGCTGGTAACCAAACAGCACCTCAAAAACTTGGATTCCGCATAGACGCGAAGACTCATGAAATGTTGATGAGCGGATCCGGACCGAAGCCGTTGACGCCCTGCGGCGAGCCGCTGACATTACCCGAGCCGGTCTTTCCTCAATTTCCGGAGAAGGTTGGGGATGTAGAACCTGATCCCAAGTTTCTGCCCAGAGACGGCAATCCATACCGCACGCGTGTTACACCCGCGATGATCCGTCGCGCCTTGCGCGGCTGGCTCTACCCCTACTTGGGCTCTGTCGTGCTACCGGGGGACTTTCACCCAATCATCGCCTACCTGTTCACCGAATGGAAATGTAACATTGACTGTCATTATTGTTGGGCCTTCAACAACCAAGTAAAGGGGATGACGGAGGATACAGCCCGGCGGGCCATCGACTGGCTTCACGATACGGGATGCCGGGTGCTGGCGCTGATGGGTGGAGAAGTCCTGCTGCGCCCGCAATTTGTGCACAAGGTGGTCTATTACGCCGCAAAAAAGGGCTTCTGGGTTTACGTTCCGACCAACGGGCGGCTAATGCGGCCAGAAGTCATTGACCGGCTTGGAGATGCTGGGGTAGCTACCATCAACCTGGCTGTTGACTCAGTAGAGGACCGCAAAGAACTGCCCAAAGCGCTGAACCCTATCCGCTCCTACTTCGATCACCTCATCAAAAAGCAATACGTTTACGGCTTCAGCGTCTTTTTTAACATCAACATAACCCGAATTAACCTCGAGGACGTGAAGCAGTTGACGGAGATTGCCCACGAGGTGGGAATTGCCACCGACTATCACATTAACGAGTCTCCCATGACCGATCAGCCCCACTTCAAACACAAAGAAGGCAACAGCACGTTCATCACGCCGGAAGACTGGCCCAAAGTGGACGAGGTGATTGACTGGCTGATCGCCAAGCAACAACAAGGATACAAGATGGTTAACTCCATCCGGCGGTTGGAGCAAATGAAGGGATTCATGCGCGGCAAGCTTCAGGAATGGGACTGCCGGGCGGGACAGAATTCTCTCATTATCCGAACTGATGGGACGTTGGCCCCTTGTTTTCCTTTGTACTCTGCCACCTACGACTGGGGCGTGGCAGGTCAACCGAAGTTTGATCCGGTACAACTGGCTCAGATGAAGCGCGCGTGCCAGCCGCATTGTTACTCTACGTTGAATCACAACCTGGCGTACTGTTACAATCCCCGTCGCGCTATTAAATGGGTTCTCAAACAGGCAGCTCGTGGGTTTCAGGGGACAACGGGCAGTTTCGAAGACTGACTGGAGCCGAAAATTTCGTCAGGCGCCATGGCGATTGCCGATTTCGGCGCCTGCGACGCCACCGTGTTACCATTAAGTTGAAGTGCGCCCTAACGAGTCCGAGCTGTATGCTGCGCTCATCGAGTTGGCGCAATCAATTTCTGGTCAGGTCGATCTCGACAGTCTTTGCTCTGGCTTGGCAAAGTCACTGCAAAGAATTGTGGATTTTGACTATCTCGCCCTGGTGCTCCATGACGCCGCGCGACGGCAGATGTGGCTGCGCTCGGTAAACGGAAAGCAGCAAATGGCGGTTACAGAACCTTGGGTTTTGCCCGCTGAGCCCGGCAACCCGGTCGGCTGGGTATGGTTTAACCAGCAGCCACTCATAATACCGTCTACGGAGCAGGAAACGCAGTGGCCGGAGTTTATCCAGAGAATTCGCCATGAAGGAATCCGCACAATAGTTATGCTCCCTCTGACCTCCTGTGATCATCGCCGGGGAATATTGGGTTTTGGGTGGCAGAGCTTGAGAGAACTGCCGCCTGCGGAACTGCGGTTTCTCAACAGGGTCGCCTCGGAATTTGCAGTTGCTGTCGATACCCACCTAACCCGCCAGGAGCTTGTGCGGGAACGCGAACGCTTGCGAGTGCTATTCGAAATCACTGATACACTTGTGTCCAAACTTTCATGGGACGAGTTGCTGGGGGCAGTCTCGACGGTACTGGCCAAGGTCCTGCCGCACGAAGGGGCAGCAATAACGGTTCTCGACAAAGTTACGGGAAAACTGCACCTGCATGCTCTGCATATTGCTAACAATGTTTGGTTGGAGATTGACCGCACCCCGCTGCCTGCTGCTGACCTCCCGGCGGGTAGGGCTTTGGAGACCGGTCAACCGGTGATTACAGAGGGACCGCGATTTGAGGGATTTCCTCCACAGATCGCCAAGCGAATGCGCGAGCGGGGAGTCCGCGCGATCTGCACAATACCCTTGTTTACTTCCAATGGGGCTGTAGGGACGCTGCAAATCGGTCGCACCGGCCCGGAACGATTCAGGGAAGATGAGGTTGAGTTTGCCGTTCAGGTGGCCAGGCAAATTGCAATCGCACTCGAAAATTCGCTGGCTTTCCGGGAACTCACCGAAATTAAAGAAAAGCTTGCCACCGAGAAACTGTACCTTGAGGACGAAATCCGCACAGACCAAAACTTGGGGAACATGGTAGGGCAAAGCCCTGCCTTTCAGGCGCTACTGAAAAGCATACAGATTGTGGCTCCCACGGATGCAACCGTTCTCATCCAGGGAGAGACGGGCACGGGGAAGGAATTGGTAGCCCGTGCCATTCACGAAGCCAGCAACCGGAAGGACCGGAGTTTTGTCAAAGTCAACTGCGCCGCGATTCCGTCGACTTTACTGGAAAGTGAGCTGTTTGGTCATGAAAGAGGAGCTTTCACGGGGGCCCTTACCCAAAAGATCGGGCGCATTGAGTTGGCCCACCAAGGCACCTTGTTTCTGGATGAAGTGGGTGAAATTCCATTGGAGCTTCAGGCCAAACTGTTACGTGTGATTCAGGAACAGGAATTTGAACGCTTGGGGAGCAATCGTACTATCCGTGTCGACGTGCGGCTGATTGCTGCTACGAACCGGGATCTCAAAGCGATGGTGGAGGAAAACAAGTTTCGCAGTGACCTCTACTATCGATTGCATGTTTTCCCCATCGATGTCCCCGCGCTGCGGGATCGTAAGGAAGATATACCCCTACTCATGCGCTATTTCACACAGAAATATGCGCGGCGCATGGGGCGGCAGATCGATTCAATTCCCGCCGCGGCCATAGAAGTGCTCACTCGCTATGATTGGCCGGGAAATATCCGGGAGTTGCAGAATCTGATTGAGCGATCGGTGATCTTGACTCAAGGATCTGTTCTGAAAATTGCCATGCCTGAGATGAGCTCGTCCGGGGACGCTGCTCTAAGGCGCCGGTTTGGGATGGCGCCTGCTGCCGAAAGGCAGAGGATCTTACGCGCTTTGGATGAATGTGGTGGTGTGGTGGGCGGGCCGCACGGCGCGGCGGCTCGTCTGGGGCTGAAGCGGACTACGCTGCAATCTCGGATGAAAAGGCTCGGCATTGTCCGGCAATATCAGTGATTGTTTGTTTTGTAGATTGGCCCCCGGTTTGCTACTGATGCAGTGTGAGTGCATTGCTTGCACGGTGACAAAATTCAGGACGTTCCTACTGCTGGTATGGGCATTCACAAGCAGCCTCTTGTGATGCGCAACGGTATTTGCGGCAGTTGGAAAGTAATGCTTGACTGTCCGGCTTATTGCTTTGGTTAAAAGGCGGCTTTTCATGAAGGACATTTTCAACGCAAGGTATGTTCGTGCTTCGGCGTTGCTGGTTATGTTGTCTGGCTTAGAAACTCTGGCACAGGTGGTTCCGGCTCGATCGGATAATCCCGCGGCACACCTGTCATTGACTCTTGCCCAAGCTGTAGATATGGCGCTTAAAAACAACCTCCAGGCGCAATTAGCGCGTGAAGGGGTTGTACAGGCTATGGGTGAAAAAGGGCTCGGGTTATCAGCTTTGCTGCCGAACCTTTCTGGCGCGACCTATCAGGCCAATCTGACCTCAAACCTGGCAGCTATGGGCCTGACGGCAAGTACTTTTCCTGGGCTGGATCCTTTTGTGGGCCCCTTCAGCCGCTTTGATGCCCGGCTGCAACTCGTGCAGAGCGTCTTTAATCTGGCCTCCATCCGGCGCTATCAGGCTCTGGTCCATGGCCTGGCGCTGGCGCGTGCGGAACAACTTTCAGCGAACCAGCGGGTTGTGATCGCCACGGTGATGTCTTATCTGGCAGTTATCGAGGCGCAGCAGTCGGTTGAGGCAGCCCGAGCGGACGTTACTCTTGCAGAGCGCTTGTTTGAGCTAGCCACCAGCCAGCACAAGGCCGGCGTCGCCACGGGTATTGATGTTACCCGGGCAGAGACCAGATTGGCTGCTCAGAGGGTGCGTTTGGCCCAAGCGCGCACGGCGCTGGATACGACGAAGCTGGACTTGTTACGGATCACCGGTGCCTCTTTGTCGAGCGAGGTGACTCTGGCGGAAAATATGCGCTTTGTCCCAGAGTCTCTGCCGGATCCGGAAAGCGCTGTACAGAAGGCGTTACAGGACCGCATTGAAATCCGTAGCGGAGAAGAGCAAGTACGCATCGCTTCTGCCCAAAAGCAGGCGGCCGTCGCTGGCTGGCTGCCCTCGCTCAGCTTTTTCGGTGATTATGGCAGCAGCGCCGTAACGCCGCTGGTGACCAGCCTTCCCACGCGTTCCGTAGGCATTAGGCTGGACCTTCCCGTCTTTGATGGAGGGCGTACACGTTCCGAAATCCAGGTCGCCGCTAGCCGCTTGCGGCAGGCTCAATTGAGACTCAACGACCTGCGCGCGGCTGTTGAGAAGGAGGTACGCCAGGCTCTTGACAATCTGATGACACGTAAGGAGCAGGTCGAGGCAGCACAGAAGGCCTTAGGACTTGCGCAGAGGGAATTGCAGCTTGCCGAGGACAGGTTCCGAAATGGAGTTGGGGACAACGTCGAAGTGGTCAATGCGCAGGCCGCTCTGGAAAACGCCCGGCAAGGTTTGGTAGCAAGCCTGGCGCTGTTCAACGTGGCCCGCCTGAATTTGGCTGCGGCCATGGGACATGTGGAAGATTTTCGCCTGTAAATACGCAGGGAGATGTGGAATCCGTTATGAACGAAACCAGAGAGCAACAGATGCAGGACCGTTCCGATACTGTCGGTGGCCTTCCGGCCGGTAATGGCCGCAAGCGGAAACTCTTTATCGCAATTGCGGTGATCGGAGCAGTCGCTGGAGCGGTGTATTACTACCACCGGAGGGGTTTTGAGAGCACCGACGATGCATTCATCGACGGCAGCATCGTGCAGATCAGCCCGCGCATACCAGGGCAGATTCTGCGCGTTTTGGTCAACGATAATCAGCATGTCAATCGAGGGGACCTCTTAGTGGAGATCGACCCCCGCGATTATGAAACGGCAGTTGCCCAGGCCCGAGCAGCATTGGAAAATGCAATTGCCAAAAACACTGGGGCAAAGGCCAGTTTGGATTTGACCGCCACCGTGACAGATGCTGGCTTGGTACAGGCGATGGCGGGGTTAAAGGCGGCGCAGGCTCAAGTGGATGTCTTGCGCGCAGCGGTCGAACAGGCGCGGGCTAACGTGCTTGCCGCCGCTGCTGGGTTTCAGCAAGCGGAAGCGCGCCGGGTAGCAGCGGAAGCGGAAGCACAGCGTGCGGCGGCAGATGCCGAGCGCTACCGTGCCCTATACAAGAAGGATGAGATCTCAAAACAACTGCTTGACCGGGCTGAAACAGATGCTCGGGCCACTGCCGCTAACCTCAACGCTGCCAGAGAGGCAGTAGCTGCCGCAAAAGCACAGTTCTCGCAAGCCAAAGCAGCACAAGTTTCCTCCGAGGCTTCGCTGCGCCAGGCTCAGACACTTGTACATCAGGCAGAGGGACGGTTGCAGGAGGCTCAATCCCGGCCGGACCAGATGCGTGTTCGCCGTGCCGATCTTCATGGCGCCGGCGCCGAAATCGAACGTGCCCGTGCCACTCTTCGGCAGGCCGAATTAAATCTCTCTTACACCAAGATCTACGCGCCCGAGGCTGGTTATATCACCAAAAAGTCAGTTGAGCCGGGCGACATTGTAGGCGCCGGGCAGGCTCTTATGGCTCTTGTCACTGAGCGCCTTTGGGTGACGGCAAATTACAAGGAAGTGCAGTTGCGGCGGATGCGCCCCGGACAGCCCGTCACGATCAAAATTGACGCTTACCCACAGCGTAAGTTTCGCGGTAAGGTGGACAGCATCCAGAGTGGTTCGGGTGCGCGCTTCAGCCTTTTGCCGCCGGAAAACGCCACGGGCAACTATGTGAAGGTTGTTCAGCGGGTGCCGGTAAAAATCGTGTTCACTGAGCCGCTGCCGCCGAAGATGAAAATCGGTCCTGGTATGAGCGTGGTCCCCGAGGTTAAGGTGCGATGAACTCCTCTTCCAACCCGCCCGGAGTTGAAGAGTGGCACACGCGCGTCAATCCGTGGGTGATAGCGGCCTCGGTGGTTCTTGCCACTTTCATGGAGGTATTGGATACCACCATTATCATGGTCTCGCTCCCGCATATCGCGGGAAGCATGGCGGCTACAAACTCCGAGGCTACCTGGACGCTAACCAGTTATCTGGTAGCGAACGGCATTGTGGTGCCGATGAGCGGATGGCTGGCGCTAAAGTTCGGCCGCAAGCGCCTTATCTTGATTTGCACTGCCTTGTTTATTATTTCTTCCGCCATCTGCGGAGCAGCGCCCAACATGGCGGTGCTGGTAATCGCGCGAATTTTTCAAGGTGCAGGCGGGGGTGCCATGGTGCCGGTGGCGCAGGCGGTTTTGCTCGAAACCTTTCCACCCGCCAAGCGCGGTATGGCTATGGCGATGTTTGGGCTTGTAGTGGTGGTCGCGCCCATTATAGGTCCGACGTTCGGAGGGTGGCTGACTGACAACATGTCGTGGCGGTGGGCGTTCTATATCAACTTGCCCATCGGGCTGCTGGCTTTGTTCCTGATGTCCCGTTTTCTTGAGGATCCGCCCTGGATACAGCATGGCAGGGCAGGACGCCTGGACGGTCTCGGGTTTGGCTTCCTGGTTGTATGGGTCGGCGCCCTCCAGGTGGTGCTCGATAAAGGCCAGGATGAGGATTGGTTTTCGAGTAAATTTATCACCCGCCTCACTGCGCTCACTATCCTGGGTGTGGTTGCCTTCGTGGTACGAGAATTACGCACACCCGAACCTTTTGTGGACTTGAAAGTGTTTCTGGACCGTAATTTTTGGATTGGCACGCTCACTACTGCTGTGGTCAGCGCAGTACTATACAGCTCCGGGACTCTGCTGCCTCAATTTCTCCAAACCCTCCTGAATTACAATGCTGAACTGAGCGGCTGGACTATTGCGCCACGCGGGTTCGGCGCAATGATAGCCTTGCCTCTGGTGGGTTACCTCGTATCCATTCTCGATGGACGCAAGCTGATTGTATTCGGTCTAACTTTCCTCATGCTGACAAACTATGTGCTCGGCAACCTGACTTTGGAAATGGGCATGGAAAACTTTGTTATCGTCAACATCGTGCAAGGCTTCGGAATGGGCTTCATTTTCGTGCCACTGATGACCCTGGCTGTGGGCACGTTGCGCAACGAACAAATGGGGAACGCGACCGGACTTTTCAACCTGATGCGAAACATCGGAGGAAGTATCGGAATTTCCGCCACAATGACGTACCTTGTGCGTAGCGCACAACGCCATCAGGCGTTGTTAACCGCACACCTGACGCCCTACGACCCGGTATATCGACAGCATCTAGCCGGGATTGGCGCTACGCTTGGCTCGATTGCGGGGGCGCCACAGGCAAAACAAATGGCGCATGGTGCTATCTACGGAATCCTTCTGCAACAATCAACTCTAATGGCTTTTGTGGATACATACCGCTGGATGGCAGTTGCAGTGCTGTTCTGCATTCCCGGCGCCATACTGATGCGCAAGGTGATTCCACGCGGGACTTCAGTGATGCATTAATTAAATACTGACGTTTTGAAAACAGGTCCGGACTGTGGACGGAGGCTTTAAGAGCGCGTCAGTTTTCCTGGACGCTATATAGAAGGAGCGCTCTGTGGTTACGATCCACTGGGCTTTTTAGCGCGCACGAAAGCGCTCAGAAATTTGCCATCGAGCTGAGCGGCTGCGCTGGCGGCATCAAGACCCGAAGATGCCAAAAACGTAATAATGTCCTCAGCACGGTAAACGCGGGTAGGCTCTATCGCAATTTCCACGAACCCTGCTGCTGCCAGTTTGGCTTGGTATTCCTCTTGTTCGAGCGCTCCAGCTACACAGCCGATCCACAGTTCCATATTGCGGCCTAATTCCGGTGGCAATGCGCCGCGCACTACAATGTCGGAAACCGCAAGCCGTCCGCCGGGCTTGAGAACACGAAAAGCCTCTTTGAGCACCCTGTCTTTATCAGCTGCCAGATTGATGACGCAGTTCGAAATGATCACATCCACGGAATTATCCGGCAGGGGAATGTTTTCGATGTCCCCCTTAAGAAACTCGACATTTTCGACGCCCACCTTCTTCTGGTTCTCACGAGCGAGCGCCAGCATTTCGTCGGTCATGTCAAGTCCGTATACTTTGCCCATGCATCCCACTTCTCGGGCAGACAGAAAAACGTCTATGCCACCTCCTGAACCCAAATCGAGAACGATCTCCCCAGGCAGTAACTGTGCGAGGGCTGTGGGATTGCCGCAGCCGAGAGACGCCAACACTGCCTCTGTAGGTAGGGAAGCGATCTGAGCAGGTTCATAGAGATTTGCCGTGATCGGGCCGCAAGAGCAAGACGATGTCCCGGGCCCGCAGCAGGAACTTACGCTTGTTGCTATTTTGGCCAACTGTCCGTACTTTTCTTTAACAATTTCCTTGATCTGCTCGTCCATTGTATTTGAACCCGCACACGGAGGCTAAACGCCGAGTTTATAACCGTGCGTACTTAGTCTTCCAGTATATTAGAAATATGGAAATACTTGCAACCCTGCCAGGCCGCTTTTTGTCCGGAATCGCGCCCCGCTGAGTCTGCTATGCTTCAACTAAAGATGAGGATTAATGACTCTGCCGGGCAAGTAGCGCGTTACGCCGAGATGTTTTCCGCATTGGGTACCGTGCCCCGGCTACGCATCCTTCGGCTTCTGCTCAAGAGCTATCCCGGCGGCCGGGTTGCCGGAGAAATACAATCAGAACTCGGGATTCCCCCCTCGACCCTTTCCCACCACTTGGAGAAACTCAAGAATCAGGATCTGGTTACCGTGCAACGCGAAGGGACCTACCTCAGGTATGCCGCTAATGCAAAGGCGCTTGAGGAGCTGCTTTCATTTCTGTATGCAGAGTGCTGCACGCGGAGCAAGGCTGTTCCGCCAGAAATAATCAGGCTTTGCCGCTAGAGGTTTTTTTCATGCTCGACAGGCTGAGATTTGCCGGTCGCAGTCTTCCGTTCTGGCCAGTTTAAATGCTCATGTAGGAAACGGAGTGTTCCCTCGGCGTGGATTTCATGGGGACCATTAAAGAATTCGATTGTGGTCCGTTCCGGGATACCGAGGAACGTGTAAAACCTTTTCACCTTGGCGTACTCATATGCTACCCACTCATCCATGCCAACGCCGTCCTCATGGCCTCTTTCCACCATGAACGGGCGGGGAGCCATCATGTTGGCCATATCGCTGTAATTGAAAGTATTTCCCAGGTTGAATTCATACATTTCATGCTCGTATGTGTACAGGAAGCTGTCTGCGCGGTCCACACCTGCAATTTTTCCGCTGTACTCGTTGAAGTCCCCGGAGCAAATGGAAAGCGCATACCGATCAAGCAACGGCGGGACACGCACGGCTGTCTTTCCCCCATAGGACAGTCCGTAAAATCCTATTCTTGTTGCGTCTACAAAAGGCAGCCCCGCCAACCACTCTAAGGTCCGTTCATGCTGGCTCAGAATAAATGAGAATAGGGTCAGTTTCAGAGGGTTGGCTTTGCGTTGTATGTAGCGGTACCGCTCCTCGAATATGTAAGGATTCTGCGGAGCGTAGACAACGAAACCGCGGTCAGCCAATTGCGCGGCAAACTTCTTATATACCCTTTCCATTCTCGGCGTTTCCGGAGCGATCAAATCTTGCGGCCGGCCGCCGCGGCCATGCTGACAAACAACGACAGGACGCTTTTCGCCGGCCTGAATATCCTTGGGCGCCAGCAGAATACCGTAAGCAAAAACATCCTCAAACAGAGGAAGAACCACTTCATACCCTGTCCATTTAGGTTGATCGTAAATTACTCTAGTCTTAGCAATTAGCGGTTCTGAGGGTGGCCTCAGTTTGCCAAGCACCTCTTCCCAAAAGTAATGGCGGTATGGTTCTTTAGTTCGCTGCCAGGTCTCAATGGAAGAAGCGTCGGCTTTAGACCAGAACCGCTTGCGCGCAAATTCTGCCCGGGCTATAGCTGCCTGGATAAAATCCATAAGTTGTCTAAATTGACGCTGCCAGCGAACTGACGGATCAAAGCGCCCTCGCCGGTCATGGGGTGGGAAGCCGGATGATTTGAAAGGTGATGTCAATCCAAGCGCGCGCGCGAATTTGTCAAGCGTCGCTTCCGAACCAGGCTCACCTTTTCCATCTCCGCTTACCACAAGACTGAGCGATGTTGCGGCCCCGAGTGTTTCACAGGCGCGTTTAGCCCGCTCGAACTCCTCCCGCACGCTGGTCAATGGCGGAGTGGTGAGGAAGCCTGGCGCCCCGTCGTTCTCTCGCCCTTTCAAGGGAGGAGGTGGACCAGGGATCTCGGGGCCTTTACAAGCCTCGATTATCAGTGATCTTGGCGCTATCAGCCACGCAATCTCCGCATCGCCGAACTCCCGCAGCAATCCCCAAACATTGCGGTATACCGGCTCCTGCCAGATGTTCTCGCGCTTTTGAAAGTATCCGCTGACTGCTGTGGTGCGGATCCGTGTGTCCAAGGCTGCGCTATAAAAAGCAACCAGTCCGCCTTCTCCGTAGCCGATCACCCCAACAGGTCTCGCGGGCTTCAACCTGGAAAACCAATCCACCGCGGCGAGCACTTTCTGAACCTCATAGCCGATTGTGTGCCGCCCCATGTGGTAAGCCATGCGGTAAATGAATTCCCGGCGCGTCTGATTGGTGGGCCGCTGGAGTCCGTACGGGCTGGCTACTCCTACAGGCTGGCGGTCAATCAGCACAGGCACTAGCACCTGAAAACCGTTTTCGGCGAGACGGCGAGCAAACTGAGATCTTTCGGAGACGCCCGGCGCAAGTCCCACTAGTGATTCCGGCGTCTGATCTGCATCCGGCAGTGCAACAACTCTTGCTATGGGGGTATTATCCGGGTTAAGCAGTAAGCCCTCACCGTCAACTCCATCCAGCACTGGCCAGCGGAGGGTGTAGACTTTGTATCCCGGAGCTCTGGCGATGAGACTGGACTCTGTCAATGTGCCCACCAGGGTTGGCGAATCGAAACTGACCCGTTCATCGACTACTCCTAGGATTTCCCGTAAATGCTGCCGGTTGGTTTCAACAGATTTCTGATAAGCCTCAGCCGAAGAATAGTCAGGGGCCCAGAATGATTGTCGATGGGTAACTGAGCGGGCAAGTTCACGAAGCAGGAACTTGTCCATGCCGGTCAACATCTCTGAAGCAAAGTCAACTTGCTCAGTGAGAGGAACAGTTCCGGGCAGACGCTGGGCGTCGATAGCTAGCGCTGCCGTTAACAGTAAGAATATGCTTTTAATCCTCATTGTGGCTTTTTACTATGCTGCAGCCGGAACCTGATCTGGTGACGGCTGCAAATTGCGCCTCCATGTCTTGATCCGGTTGGCTTCTGAAAGCTTGTTCGCAGCCCTGCACATGGTTATGATAGCCTGCCTATACGGACAACAAGCAGGTAATGGAGGAAAAAATCATGTTAGTTAGCCGTCGTCATCTCCTGTTGAGTGCTGCCGGATGTTTCACTGTGACAGCGGGTCAGCGTCCTCAAGCAAATGTGGGACGCAGGCAGGTCCGTATCGGAGTAGTTGGCGGCGGTTTTGGTTCAACATTTCAATGGCACTTGCACCCGAACGCTAAAGTCACTGCCGTTTGCGATCTCCGGCCGGACCGCCTCGAGAGACTGTCCACCGTTTACCAGTGCGGTAATCAATACAGGAGTTACCGGGAATTACTGAAGCATCCAGAACTGGATGCCGTAGCCATATTTACTCCTGCTCCCTTGCACGCCTGGATGGCTCTGGAAGCCTTCAAAGCTGGGAAACACGTAATCAGTGCTGTACCGGCCGGAATGACCCTTGAAGAATGCGAGCGATTGATCGAAGCGGTGAAGCGCACCGGACTACGCTATATGATGGCGGAAACCAGCTATTACCGGCCAGAAATCATTACCTGTATGGAGTGGGCGCGAGCCGGCAAATTCGGCACCATTTTCTATAGCGAGGCGGAATATCATCACGAGGGGCTGTTATCGCTGTATTTTGATGACCGTGGTTTTCCGACCTGGCGCCACGGCTTTCCCCCCATGCATTACCCGACGCACTGCACAGGCATGGTGATTCCCGTCACGGGAGAGCGCTTGGTGGAAGTGCAAGCCATCGGCTGGGGAGATGGCCACGAAATACTTCAGACCAATCAGTACAAGAACCCATTTTGGAATACTACGGGTTTATTCAAGACTTCAGGTAGGCATTCTGCCCGCATCTCAGTCTTCTGGCATGTGGCTGCCGGTGGAACCGAGCGGGGCTCATTTTATGGTGACCGTATGTCTTTCATTATGGCTCGGCCCGAGGGTTCCCCCAATATGGTTGTCACCATTAGCAAAGAAGGAAAAACGCTGATCGACGCAAACGGATATCCGGAGGGCGAAGTACATCAGCAGAAATTTGATCCGCCAAACTACTGGGAGCAGCTCCCTGAACCCATGCGGGTGAAGACCGGTCACGGCGGTTCGCACGTTTTCATCACAAAGGAATTTATCGACGCCATTATTGAGGAGCGTCACCCGACGGTGAACGTGTGGGAAGCAGCAGCATATACTGTGCCCGGCATCATTGCACATCAGTCAGCGCTCAAAGGTGGCGAACTAATGAAGATCCCCGATTTGGGTAAAGCGCCAGCTTGAACCGGTTTGTTTCGCAGAAGGCTATATCGGCTATGCTTTACTCACCGCGTTGCCCCGTGGCGGCGCATGCGCTCGTGTAGTCGGTCAGGAGCCTCGTTGAACACCGCGAGCACTTTGGCAACTCGCTCCACATCAGCCGGGATAGCCGGTGTCTTGGCCCATGTCTCGGCGCCTTCAATCAGGGTAAGCATGTAGGCGGCTGCACTGGGAGAAAAGAGCTCCTGGCCCGGAACCGTGAGGTAGACTGGTAAAGTGTGTGCGGCCACTCTGGCCGGGCCCGGCAGGTAACGTGATGCACAGCGTGCCGCTATCCAACCGGGTCCAGATACCGGAATTACTTCGTGGAGCTGCGTCTCCCGAAGACCGTTCTTATCTTCCCGCGATGCTACCACGCGACCGTTCAGAACGATCTCCACACGGTGGAACGGTACTGCACTTTTGACTTCCACCCTGGCCTCGACCTTTCCCCCGCCTGCCCGTAGCTGTATTTGCTCACCTGGCGCACGACCGTCCACCTGGAAAAACGGCAATGGCCCGGAGCTTATAAAACTATTGCCTCGACGCACAGCCTTAGCCCAATTGGGGAAGTTGAACTCATCCTGCCCGAGGTAGGCATAAGCGCGGTATGTGCCGACGGCGATCCAAGCGCCCATCTTGTCGGTGCCTGAAACGGCGGGAAGGCGGTAGCCACAGTTGAGGTAGCGGTACCAATCCAGAAATCGTAGAGTGTTGGACTGTTCACTCATGCCAGTAGGCCACAACTCGGCTGCATCGATCTTCCCCAAAACGATGTCTGCAGCCAGTTCTGCAGTCGGATAGGGAAAGTGAACAGCTATGGCAAGCCCCTCGCGTTTGTGGCAAGCCTCAGCCCACCCAGCCAAGCCTTGCCAGAGGGGATCTCCTATGTAGCTCTCACTAGGTCCGCCGGCAGACATCGGAAAGACCGGTTGGCCCCGACCGCCGAGCAGAGCAAGATGCCCTAGCAGGTGCTGGCGATTTTCGGTTCCTACCCACACCATTGTTTCGCCGTCTTTTGAGGTAAGTGGAGTATGGTACAAGTCGCCTACATTGGTGAACAAGTCCCCCCACTGTGCCGCCAGGACATTGACCAGATTGAGTCTTTTAGCCTGCCCCTCGAGTATTGCAGTGGTGGGAGAGAGAAAATGAACATGCGTCTCGGCGCTTACCCAGTTTTTTGCGCGCAAAAGGGCATCGTCGGCTCTGGCTTTGAGTCGCAAAGACTTAATCGTCTTAGCAGTTGACGGGTTTGCCATCGCAAAAAGCCATAGGGTGCCTGCGACCCCGTCATCGCGACTCTCATACGCACCTTCTCGGACTCCAGTCTGCAAATTTCCCCACTCCAATGCATTACGTAACGGCTGATCGAGCTTAACCGGAGTGTCATCCCTGTGTCGCAAGGCAGTAAAACACAGGTGCCCCACGGGTAAGAAAGGGAGTTGACCTCAAACCGGAGGCGGACCTTCGTTTCGAAGGAAGGTCCGGCGTCGTCAGATTGGGACCACCCACAGGTTTTCAACGGACTACCTGCGTAAGTCGTCCCTATAACTTTCTATCAGCCCGGTGGCTTTTCCCATGCTTTCCACCCATGGGCTTGATCTGTCCGGTAACGTCGATGACTACGGCCTCGCGTGGTATGCGTAGTGACATGAGCGCTCGTTCTACTGGCGCCACCCTGGAATCATCCTCCACGCCGATAGCGACGCGGTTTTTGGCCTCATCCAGGTCCACCATCGTTACCCCACGGATTTCGAAGACACTCTGGGCGCGCTCTGCCCACTGCTTGAGTTGCGAGATGGTGTATTGACCCTTGAGTGCTCGGACGCCCGCTGAGGGCACGCGTTGTGGCCCGAATACGGTCGCGATCGCTAAACGAGCGGCAGCGAGTTGTGATGTGTCGAGCAAGTATACGCAAAGTTTTCCGTCCTCACCGATAAACATGCCCCCGAACCCCGGCACTCTCTGTTCGACCTTCAAAAGAAGGTCATCGTAATTCTCTATCACGCTCCGTTTCTGAGGCGTTTGTCGGCTCAAGGGCAAGACCGTTTTTCCGCGACCACTCGCACAACCAATAGTTACAGCCACTGTAACGGCGATAGCAACTCGTAGCGCACACCGTGGATATGCAGCCGTCATCGTGAAATTCGAATGGGTGGTCACGCGGCGCTTTGCGCCTTCGTTGACCCACCCATTCGAGTAACTCCAATCCTAAAAACCGGCGTTCAAAACATTCAGGCCGCTACTAGTGCGTCGTAAGATCCCCGAGCTCCTGCCTGACCGCACTGATTGGACTGTAGACGAACAGCGTGCCGGAAGTGTTTCCGCCCCAAAGGATGCCAAGCAAGGTGACATTAACCCCGGACTCAATTCTGAACACCGGGGAACCGCTATCCCCTCCAGCTACCAGTTGCGCTCCGTTGCTTTCCACGAAGTTTTGGCACAAGAGAACGATATTGGTGCCCGACACAGCAGTGTCCACACAGGTACGAGTGATTGGGCCCTGCGTCCAGCCGGTCGATCGTCCCACTTTGTTCGCAGTGTCCCCCGCTGAGCCGTCATCCTCGCTTGTGACCTTAAAGGGCGGCTCGACGATATTCAGAGAGCCGTTGTTGGCGCCACTCGTTTGGGCGATCTGGCCCACCGAAAACTTCACCCCTGAGTCTCCGATACTAAAATTCGAGTCGGAATAGCGGCATTTCTTTCCCTGCGGGCAATTACCTGTGCCGCGCAAATATGGCGGATCCGCCACCTCCTTACCAATGAATTCGTCTGCTACTTGGTTGAGCGGCTGATAGTACTTGGTTCCGTCGACCTGACCCTGTTTCGTGCTGCAATGTGAGGCGGTGACGAAGCCCAATTGCCCACCGAGCGTTGCGGGGAAGCCCAGACTGCAAAGGTAATTGGAAAACCGTATCTGCAAGCCGCCTTCTACGGGGCGAACTTTGTCCCGGAGGGTAGCCACCTGGAAGATAGGCTCCGTCTCAACCACATCCACGGACTGGGATGGAATACCCAACACACGCAGTTTGGCCCGGACTAGGCCTTCAATGTCGCGGTCCAGAACGCCCACCACCAACCGTCCAGTTGCCTCGTCAGCGTCGGTGAAGACGACTCCGGACAGTTCGAAAACAGGCAACAAACGCTGGTGGAGTACTTCAAGAGCCCGTGGGCTCTGAGCCAGTAAGCCGGATGTTGCCGCGGTGAGAGCCAGAGCCAGGATAAATACCCAGGCTATGGCGTGTCGGATTACGACCAACCATCTGTTCTTGCTTCGCTGCACTTCGCCCCTCCTCAGCTAGGAATTTTGTTGTCAATTCAAGGCCGGGCAAATTACGAGGCTGCCCAGCTCGGACAACTAGAGCATAGATCCATGCACCGCCCCTGTCAAGGTTAGTTCGTTGGTCTGCCGTTAACATATGCTGTGTCCAGTTTGCGATTAGGACTCAGGCATCTCTAGGGGGAAACACCTTCCCCATGCTGCGGTTGTCGACTTCAAATCCGACTTTATGCGTTTGTGCGCCTTCGGCGCCTGGGCCAGCGGTGAAAATTGCTGTCAGCGCCTGCTCAGATCGCGGATATAGACGTCTTTGAACCGCATGTTTCCCTCGCCGCCGGAATGCAGTTGGAAAGCTATGTAGCCGTCGAATGACTTGGGGGATGGATCTGTAAAGTCGACCATCAGCACGCCGTTGAGGCGGGATATATAGCGGTTGCCGACAACCATAAGCAGAAACTCATTCCACTCATGCGGTCGCAGCACAGTCTCATTTTCCGGCGCAGGCCATACAATCCATCCGCGCCCGTCACCATAGACGCCGCCCGTGTGACGATTGATGTGTCCGTCTATCTCAAACTGAAGGCCACGGATCACGCGTGAGGTGTTCAGCTGAAAATCGGTGTGAAAAAACACACCGCTGTTTCCCGGGGCTTCGCACTTGAATCGGAGGAACAGGTGGAAGTCTTTGTACATTTTTTCGGTCCTGAGGTAACCATATTCCTTCGTTACTCCCTGACCGTGGATAGACCCCTCGTCGACGGCCCAGTTTTCGTTGCCCACCTTCACCCAGCCTGTCAGGTCTTTTCCATTAAATAGAGACATCCAGTCCTCACCAGGCAGTTTCTCTCCTGGAGTTTGACCAAAAACGGCTCCTACCGCAGCCAGAAAAAAGAAGAAATTTCTACCGCGCACCATAGCCTCCTTTTTCGAAGTAGCCATACATTATCCCAACCTCTGCCGGAGAATGTGGGCGATCCGGCGAGCGAACTTTTCCACAGTTCCCTCATCCGGTCCCTCCACCAGCACGCGGATAACGGGTTCCGTCCCCGAGTGCCGGACTACAACACGGCCCGATTCTCCGAAAGCCTCCTTCACAGCACGAATCTCCGCTTCGAGCTCCGGAAATTCCTCCAGAAAGTGCTGGATGGGCTGCTTTTTCGAAATCCGAACGTTCACCAGCCGTTGAGGATACAGTTCCAGTCCGCTCATCAGGTCGTCTAAATCTTTACCCTGCGCCTTCATAATAGCCAGAACGTGTAAGGCCGTAAGCAATCCGTCCCCCGTGGTGGCATGATCGAGGAAAATGATGTGGCCGGAGGGCTCGCCACCAAGGGGGCAATTGCAACGAAGCATCTCTTCAAGGACATATTTATCCCCGACCTGCGTGCGAATCATACGGATGCCAGAACCGGCGAGCGCCTTTTCCAATCCCAAGTTGGACATTACCGTGCCCACGACAGCTTTTTGCTGCAGCCGCAGCAATGGCATATAAAAACCAGCAGCCAGCCAGAGCACGGCGTCGCCATTCCACACTCTCCCTTTACGGGAAACAAAGATTGCGCGATCCCCGTCGCCGTCGAGCGCCACTCCGAGATCTGCGGGACAACGTATAACCTCAGCTCGCAAACGTTCAACATGCAGGGAACCGCAGTTGCAATTGATATTCCGCCCGTCCGGCTCGGTATGTAAAGGGTACACCACAGCTCCAAGTTTTCGAAGCAGCGAAGGTGCTAGTTTAAATCCCGCTCCGTGAGCGCAATCCACAACGAGGGTCAACCCATCGAGAGCCACCGGCGATATGTTTTCAAGATAGTCAAGGTACCGTTCGCGGAGGAGTGCTATCTCGTTCAATGTATACGAGTGCGGGTCAACTCCTTGCTCCAGCAACCTGAAGATCTCTTGTTCGAGCGCATATTCTTCGAAATCGGGCAGTTTATAACCCAGATGGCTGAAAATCTTTATTCCATTATCCTGAAACGGGTTATGGGAGGCCGAAATCATGACGCCCGCCACGAGGGCGTTGGTTTGCGTCAGGTAGGCAATCCCAGGAGTGGTGATGACACCCGCAAATTGCGGGCTCGCCCCAGCCTGTACCAAGCCGCCGGAGAGTTGCTCGGCGATTGGAAGGCTGGATTGCCTGGTATCCACGCCCAGAACTATTTCAGGCGTCGCTTGATAATTAGTGGCCCAGCGCCCTAGAGCCACGCCAGTTGCGTAAATCGTCCCCGAATCTAGAGGAAACCTGCCCGCAACCCCGCGAATTCCGTCTGTGCCGAACAGCTTCCGGACCATAATGCTACAAGTCGTTTGCAGGAACCCTTTCCATGCTAACCCGCACGGTTACCTGCGAACCGGTCTCAAACCGCACATGCGGATCGCCAGCGAAGGTATGCACACGAAACTCCTGTTGCCCAATCACCTTAGACAAGTCGACAGGATCCGTCTCGACAAATGCAATGCGGTTAACGTGACTTGCTGGCCCAATGACAGTCAGCTTGGGAGGATCCACCTCGTCCCGACGAATTCTGTATCCTTCAGGCGCAGGCCCACTATAGCGGATCCGCACCGGCACATCACGGCTGAGCCGGCTCTCAAACTGTATGCGCAACTGCGCCGGAACAGCGCGTAAGAGTTTGACCCCCACGGGAAGCGAGACATTCCTGGGATTTATGGTGAAGCTGCGCACGCCTGCTGCATTCACAGAGGATAAATCTAGCACCACAGCAGTGCCGGAGAGGGTCGCACCGCCTAACTGCGATGGGGGACCTTCCACTTCCAGGCGCACGAACTCCGGCAGATCGGAGCTAATTTCAAGATCCGTCGGGTGGTTGCGGAATTCTAGTGGGGCGGGAACGAAAGTCACCAGCCTAGGGCCACCGACAACCACGAACCACAAGCCCACGGCTATAGCTAGCGCCAGGAGCTTCCACCAAAAATTCGCTACCAGCAACCGGATCATGATTGCCACGGCTCCTTCTGGCGAGCAGTGCTCAATTGAGCGGCATCTTCATCCCTATGTTCCGCGATCATAGCTGCGCCACGCCTGCGTCGGCCGAAATGCCGGACAAACAACTCGTCAGCTCGACGCAATGTAACCCCCTGTTCCATTTCGCCAAACGCGGCCACTGAAATGCGGCCAGTCTCTTCAGAGACTACAATCGCCAGGCAATCTGCTTCTTCTGTAATGCCGATAGCCGCGCGATGTCTGGTGCCCAGTTTGCGGGACAAGGCTGGGTTCATGCTCAGCGGTAAAAAACAGGCGGCGGCCGCAATACGGTTCTTTTGTATGATGACTGCGCCATCGTGCAAGGCACCCCCTGGCTGGAAGATGGAAAGCAATAGATCACGCGATAAATTCGCATCAAGAGCCACGCCGCTCTCGATAAATGTCCGCAGCCCGTTGTCGCGTTCCACCACGATCAGGGCGCCTATCTTTTGCTCTGAGAGCCTTGCGACGGCCAGCAGAATTTCATCGGCAGCCTCCAGCCGCTCCAGGCGTCCCCCGAACCCCCACCACCGCCGCCTGCCGATGCGGATTAGCGCTCTGCGAATCTCAGTCTGAAACAATACGATCAGCGCAAAGGCGAAATATGGCACTACCGTGGCCAGGATCGAGCGCAAAAGCTTCAGCCCAAACTCCAGTGAAGCCACATAAGCAAGCACGAACACGCCAATTCCGACGAGGAGTTGAGCTGCTCGGCGTCCCCGGATCAGGAGGAAGAATTGGTAAATCAAAAACGCAACCAAAAGGATGTCCAGGGCCGCTACCAGGTTCAGCCTGGGTACCTGTACGGGAAATGGCAGAATCCGTAAAATCATCGAAAAATCTGCGGCCAGAGCAATCGCCAAACCGAGGTACCATCTTAACTTAGCTGTAACTATTCCGGTAGGGTGTGTAAGGTTGCCCCAGGAGTTTTTGCATTGAGAGTTGCTGGGATTATGAGCGGAACGTCGCTCGATGGCATCGACGTCGCCATAGTGGATATCTGCGGATCAAGCTGGCGTAAGCGGGTACAACTGCGGGCATTTTACAACGAAGCTTATCCCCGGGCTATCCGGGACGCGTTGCTTCGCGTGTCCAATGCGGCCACCCACACGGCCGAGATTGCAAGGCTGCATTTTCTTCTGGGCAGGTTGTATGCGACCGCGGTCAAAAGAGCCTGCCGCCGCGGAGGCGTGCGCTTGGAAACGGTGGAGCTTATTGCCTCGCATGGACAAACTATTTTTCATGAAGGGGACCCAGTATCATTTCTGGGACATAGGGTGGCCAGTACATTACAAATCGGTGACGGATCTGTCATTGCGGAACTCACGGGGAAGCCGGTAGTTTCGGATTTCAGGCCGCGCGACATTGCTGCCGGCGGACGCGGCGCGCCCCTTGTCCCATACGCGGACTATTTGCTGTTCCGACATCGCCAACACAACAGGGTTGTCTTGAATATTGGCGGCATAGCCAATCTGACGGCCGTCCCTGCTAAGGCGCGGCCAGAAGAGGTGATCGGATTTGATACGGGTCCTGGGAACATGGTCATCGATGCCCTTGTGGACATATACTCTGGTGGGAAGCTGAAGTTTGATCGCGACGGTCGCATGGCCGCCAAGGGAAAAGTGATCCGGCCGTTACTCAACCAGCTTCTGGCCGATCCTTACTACCGCCGTAGGCCTCCTAAGACAGCCGGGCGTGAGCAATATGGCCGGGAGTTTGTCTCGAAACTCGTTGCCACAGGATATGCCCTGCCGGACCTGATCGCTACAGCCACCGTATTGTCGGCGGCCACTATCGCCAAAAGTATACGGCGGTTCGTGGTGCCAGTTATGCGAGTCGACCAGGTCATCGTCTCGGGAGGGGGGGCGCACAACCCCCGGATAATTGAACATCTGGTCGCATTATTGACGGACATGAATGTATGCACCTCTGAACAATACGGGGTCAGCGTCGACGCCAAGGAAGCCCTGGCGTTTGCCCTGCTGGGTTACGAAACGTGGCGCCGCAGACCATCCAATCTGCCTTCGGTGACGGGCGCGGCACGACCGGTAGTTCTGGGAAAAGTCAGCTACTGAACAATGTCGCTCATAACCATATGACGGAGAGAGTCTGGCAAGAGAGATAACAATGGCGGCGCGCCCGACTCACAATGCAGGTATAATAGAAATTCAACTTCCCATAAACGCTGGTGAGCCCGGTATGTTTCTGAGTCTGCGAGAATTGGTGCTGCGCAAGCTGCGTTTCGAAGAGACGTACTCACCGGGCGCGATCCCGTTTTTCGACGACAAGTTGCGCCAGATCACCCCCATGCAAGTGAGCGGCGTTGCTGAGCTTTTACCGGATACCAAAGGTGAAATCCGCGTTCGAGGCCATATGGAAGTTTGTATGGAGGCGGAATGCGACCGGTGTCTTGAACCGGCAAGTTTCCCGATTGACGTCGACTTCGACCTCTATTACGAGCCTGCTGCTTCATTACGTGGAGAGGAAGATGCGGAGATCGATGCCGGCGCAAGCGAGATCGGGTTTTACGTGGGGGAAGGTCTAGAGCTGGAAGATATTTTGCGGGAACAGGTCTTGCTCGCGTTGCCAATGCAAAGAATATGCAGCCAGGAGTGTAAAGGGATCTGCCCCATATGCGGGCAAAACCGCAATTTTGTCACCTGCAACTGCCGGTACCAACAGGTGGATGACCGGTGGGCTGCTCTGGGCCGGTTATGAACGCCTCCTGGCGGCCAAGTTAGAATTGATGCAAAAAGAAGGACGTTAATCCATGCCAAATCCAAAGCGAAGACATTCTAAAGAGCGTACAGCGACGCGGCGCGCGCACGACCATTTGTGCGCGCCAGGCCTCTCAGAGTGCCCGAACTGCCATGAACCTAAACTGCCGCACCGGGTTTGCCCTCATTGCGGCATGTACAAGGGCCGTGAGGTTATTGAGGTGGCTGAAGAGTGATTTTTCGTAGAACCCACCAAAGGGCATTCCTACGACTATGGTGACAATCGCTGTAGATGCAATGGGCGGCGACCATGCCCCGAAAGCGGAGGTCGAGGGCGCGGTACGTGCGGCCAAATCCCTAGGCATACAGATCATCCTGGTAGGGCGGGAAGATGTGGTCAAAAAGGAGCTGGCCCTGTATGAAGAGACGCGGTCTCTCCCGATCCAGATCGTGCATGCCAGCGAACGGGTCACCATGGAAGATGGCGCCGCCAAGTCGTTGCGCGAGAAACGCGATAGCTCGATACGTGTGGCGTGCCGCATGGTACGGGACGGAATCGCGCAAGGTCTGGTTTCCGCCGGGAATACTGGCGCTGTCATGGTGACCGCGAAAATGGTGCAAGGAACGGTTCCTGGCGTGGATCGCCCCGCTTTAGCCTCGGCTTTCCCAACTCTTCGGGGCACGCCGGCTGTGATGGTGGACGTGGGAGCCAACGTTGACTGTTCTCCCCGGATGCTCGCTCAATTTGCTGTGATGGGCGACATCTATGCCCGCGTCATTCTACGGACCAAAAATCCTCGGGTGGGACTACTGTCCATTGGAGAGGAAGAACACAAGGGGAATGAACTTACTCGTACTGCATATAGTATCCTCAAGTCTCTGCCGCTGAACTTCATTGGGAACGTGGAGGGGGGCGATCTATATAGCGGCTATGCGGACGTAATCGTCTGCGACGGCTTCATTGGGAATGTCGCCTTAAAGGTCAGCGAGGGTTTGGTGGATGTCATTAAGCATATGTTGCAGGAGTCACTCAAGGCCACCATAACCCGGCAGATTGGTTATGTGCTTTCCCGTGCCGCTTATGCTGACTTCAAGAAGCGCCTGGACTACTCCGAATACGGTGGAGCTCCTCTGCTTGGGGTTAAAGGCGTGTGCATCATCTGTCATGGGCGGTCTAACGCCAACGCCATTAAAAACGCCATTCGGGTCGCAGCCGAGTTCAGCAGCAGGAGAATCAACCATCTCATTGAAACGGAATTTCAACAGTGGACATTAACTACCATAGCGGCTAAGGCAGATTGACGTGAAACCGGCTGCGCTGTTTGCGATGGTGATGGCGTTGGTTTCCTGCGCCTCGGGCGTTGTGGGACAACAGCTTGATCCAGTGAAATGGTCGCTTATTGTAGACCCCCTATCTGCTCCGCCCGGAGGGAGGGTTGCAGGGCGCCTACGTGCCATAATCGATCCAGGATGGCATCTTTATTCTCCTACCACGCCTCCGGGTGGCCCCATACCGACCCGCATTGAGCTTCTTCCCAACGCCGCCGTGTCGAAGTATCGGCTGTATCAACCCAAGCCCGTCACGGATTTCGATCAGAACTTTAAATTAAATACAGAAACCTTCGATAAAACCGTTACTTTTTTGTTCGATATTGAACTGTCCAAAATGGCTTCTGGGAAACTGGAGATTACTGCTCTGGCGCGTTATCAGGCCTGTGACGCCAGACAGTGCCTGCTACCGGTCCGCAAGACTGCCACGGCTACAATAACTGTCGATCCGGCTGCGCCTGTTGTATCCATCCCGCTTCCTCCTGGATACACCCTGGTGCAACCCGTCTCTCATGCTCAACTTCCGCAATCATTTCCTCTAAAAGATGCCAACACTACCGCATCCCAGGGCCTTGGTGCTTTCCTGCTGCTGGCTTTCGGTTTCGGTTTAGCCGCCATTTTCACCCCGTGCGTTTTTCCCATGATCCCCGTGACGGTATCTTTTTTCCTTACCAGACAAGCCGGCTCGCGGGGTGCGGCAGTTATTCAGGCAGCTACTTTTTGCCTTGGAATCGTGGTGTTGTTTTCCTCGCTCGGCCTTGCCGTCACCGCAATCTTAGGTCCGTTCGGAGTAATACAGCTAGGGTCTAGCCCATGGGTGAACGGGTTTATTGCATTGGTTCTTTTCTTTTTCAGCCTTAGTCTCCTGGGCGCTTTTGAACTGGTTATTCCCTCTGGTGTTTTGACCTGGTTGAACCGGGCTTCCGAGCGGCGTGGAGTCCTGGGTACTCTTATTATGGGACTCACCTTTTCGCTGACGGCTTTCGCCTGTGTGGGACCATTTGTGGGCAGTGTGCTAGCCGGCTCAATACAAGTAGGGGGAATCAGACCGCTGGCCGGGATGGTCTGTTTTTCCATGGGCATGGCTTTTCCTTTTTTCTTTCTGGCGCTGTTTCCTTCCTATCTCAGAAAGCTGCCAAAAAGCGGAAGCTGGATGGTGCGAGTAGAAATCGTATTAGGCTTTGTGTTGCTGGCTGCCGCGCTGAAATATGTGAGTAACGTGGATGCCGTGCTGCACTGGAACTGGTTAACAAGGGAGCGATTCCTTGCCGGATGGGCGGTAGTGTTTGCTTTGCCTGGTCTTTACTTGCTTGGATTGCTCCATCTGGAGGGGGTTGAAGCAGGCGAAAAAGTAGGCATCGGGCGTCTTTTGGTAGGGGCGGCGTTTCTCGCCTTTGCCCTGAGTCTGTTGCCGGGTATGTTTGGGGCCAGCTTGGGCGAACTGGATGCCTATGTTCCTCCAGTTACTGTGCGGAGCTCTATGCGGGGCGCTCCGGCGCAACCATGGATTAAGGACCAATACCAACAGGCCTTGGAGGAAGCCAGAGCGGAAGGCAAACTAGTACTTGTAAGTTTCACCGGGTATGCGTGTACAAACTGCCATTGGATGAAAGCCAACATGCTTTCGCGCCCCGACATTCGGGCCGAGCTGGATGACCGTTTTATCCTCGTGGAACTTTATACCGATGGCAAGGACGAAGCTTCTGAATTCAATCAGAAACTTTTGCAAACCAAGTTTGGCACCAGTGCCATTCCATACTATGCGATTATCGATGCTGACGGGAACGTGCAGGCAAGTTTCGCCGGCCTCACCCGCAACCCAAAGGTGTTTCTTGAATTTCTCCAGCGGGGCGTGAATGCCAGGATATCCGCCATGGTACCTGGTTCAACTTAGAGCTTATTTACAGGTTCTGTTTATGAAGCCCTTTCTTATTGTTCTGTCCTTGTCGTTCTCTTTGCTTGCGGCCGATCTCTCTATCCGGGGGTTTGGGCGGGAACAAGTTGCCCGGCAGCGTGAGCTGGAGCAGAAGCTCCAGATTATCCCGGACCCGGCCAGAATGCGTAGTTACGTCCAGCGCATGTCCGCGCGACCGCATCAAGCCGGTTCGCCGGCATCCAAGGCCGTGGCTGATTACGCGCTCAGGCTTTTCCGAGAATGGGGATTGGACGCACACATCGAGAACTTCGAGGCGTTGCTACCGTATCCTATTAAACGCGGGCTGGTAATGACCTCGCCGGTAGAATACTGGCCACGCCTTGAGGAGCCGGAGATCCCTGAAGACGCATCCTCAGGCGACGCGGGGCAGTTAGCTCCATACAACGCCTACTCGGGTTCGGGTGAGGTGGCGGCGCCTCTAGTATATGTGAACTACGGCGTGCCTGAAGATTACGAAACGTTGCACAAGTTGGGGATAGACGTCAAAGGAAAAATTGTCATCGCGCGTTATGGCAAAAGCTGGCGAGGGACCAAGCCCAAGGTGGCTCAGGAACATGGAGCTGTCGGCTGCCTGATCTATTCCGACCCAAAGGACGATGGCTATTTTGTTTCCGATGAATACCCGCGCGGCCCCATGCGCCCGTCCCAGGGAGTGCAGCGCGGAAGTGTGATGGACATGCCGTTGTACGTGGGCGATCCGCTTTCTCCAGGATGGGCGTCAGAACCAGGTTCCCGCCGTCTGTCTTTGTCGGAAGCTAGGACTCTGATGAAGATTCCCGTCTTGCCAATTTCCTACGCCGACGCTCAACCGATGCTCGCTAACCTGGGCGGCCCCGTGGCGCCGGAAGCATGGCGCGGCGCCCTGCCTATCACTTACCACATTGGACCGGGACCTTCGAAGGTCCAGCTTTCCGTAGAGCTAGACTCGGGGATTCGGCCTGTTTATGATGTCATCGCGACAATCCCCGGCGCCGAATTTGCTGATCAATGGGTGATCTATGGCAATCATCACGATGCCTGGGTCAATGGGGCTCAAGACCCGGCTTCTGGCGCTGCGGTTTTGTTGGAAACGGCACGGACTCTGGCGGAGATGATGAAACAAGGCTGGCGGCCGAAACGTACGATCGTGCTGGCTTTATGGGACGCAGAAGAATTCGGGCTGATTGGTTCAACCGAATGGGTGGAGAAGCACAGCGAAGAGCTGGACAAAAAAGCCGTAGCTTACTTCAACTCAGATAGCAATGGGAAAGGCTGGCTTGGAGCCTCCGGATCACCCGGACTAGAGGCTTTCCTGAGAGAGGTCGCGCACGACGTCTCGGATCCAGTGATTGCAACCAGCTTGCTAGAACGCACGGAATCGCGAGCCAGAGAAACGGGGGCCAAGGGTGAAGCGGCAGAATTCCGTCTGAGTCCGCTCGGCGCCGGTTCCGATTACGTAGCCTTCGAACATCATGTGGGGATAGCCAGTCTCAACCTGGGAATTAGTGGTGAGGACCAGTCAGGTATTTACCACTCTATCTATGACTCCTTCCAGTGGTATACACGCTTTTCTGACGGTGAATTTGTTTACGGTAAAGCCCTTGCTCAGCTCATGGCCATTTCGCTTGCTAGGTTAGCTTCTGCACCCGTACTGCCCTTTGAATTCGGAGCCTTCGCACGCGCGGTGGACAAATATGTATCCGAAATACAGAATACGGCAAAGGCCAAGGGCGCGAAGGTGGACCTTCGTCCCGTGACACTGGAAGCGGCACACATTCGCCAGAGGGCGGCACAGTATGAAAAGCAGCTTGCACGCTCCATGGCCAGGGTCAGAAAGGCGCCGGCTGAGAAACTAGCTGCGCTTAACGAGGCGCTCTACCGGTCCGAGCGGGCTTTGATATTGCCAGAAGGATTACCTGGCCGCCAATGGTACAGAAATCAGCTCTGTGCGCCCGGACTGTACACGGGGTACGGCGCCAAAACCTTACCAGGAATTCGGGAAGCCGTGGAATCCGGACGCTGGGAGGAGGCTGCGGCGCAGGTGGAAAATGTGGCGAAAAGCCTTCGAGCTTTGAATGCACAGATTCAGCAGGCAACGAAACTCTTAATGAAGCTGTAAGCGCCGAAAACGGTAAATATCGCGCGGCCATTATCGGTTTGCCGGCTTTGCCAGCACATTGTCAATCAGGCGCGTACCGCCTAACCATACCGCTGCGGCAACTCGCACCGGACCTTCGATAGACCTTACAGGTTGCATGTTCTCAGGATCTACGATCTCGAGGTATTCCAGGCGAATTTCCGGCGCCCGCTCGAGTAAGGCCAGGGCGCGGGCGCGTGCCTGAACCGGATCCTTCAGCCCGCTCTCGATGGCTTGTGCGACTGTCAGCAACGCCTGATAAAGGAGCGGCGCCGTCCTGCGGTGCTCTGGAGTCAAGCGGACGTTGCGCGAACTCACAGCCAGTCCGTCGCCTTCCCGTACGGTAGGGACCGCGACGATGGCGATGGGAATATTTAGGTCTCGCACCATGCGGCGAATGACCGCGAGCTGCTGGGCGTCCTTTTCGCCAAAATATGCACGGTCCGGTTGGACGATGTTGAACAACTTGGCCACCACGGTCGTTACACCGCGGAAATGGCCGGGACGGAAGGCGCCGCACAGGTGGTCTGTTAACCAGCTAACCTCCACATGCGTTCTTAATGGCTCGGGATACATTTCCCCCACCGGAGGAGCAAAGACTATGTCGACCCCGTGGGCCTCGCAGAATTCAAGATCTTCTTCCAGAGCACGAGGGTACTTTTCGAAGTCCTCCTGCTGATTGAACTGTATGGGGTTCACAAAAATGCTGACAACCACGCAGCCAGATTGGGCCACCGCTGTCTCAATCAGGCGGCCATGACCCTGATGTAGGGCGCCCATGGTGGGCACCAAGCCGATAGTTTTGCCGGCCCGTCGCACCTGCTCAAGACATTGTCGCAACTTGGGAATTACGGAAATCAGTTCCACTTTTTTACCGCTTCGGAGGGAACCGCCCCTGGCGCACATCCTCAGCATATGCGCGCCCTGCGGCTACAATTTGTTCACCAAGTTGTGCATACTGTCTGGCAAACGGGGGCACGAAGCCTTCAGTAAGGCCTAGCATATCGTAGCTAACAAGAACCTGGCCGTCGCAATAGGGGCCGGCGCCGATACCGATGGTAGGAATCTTCAGTTCGGCCGTAACTGTCTTGGCGACATCATCCGGAATGGACTCAAGGACGATCGCGAAAACTCCCGCATTCTCTAGCGCGTGCGCATCATCTATTAGCTTGACCACGTCTTGCTCGTGCCGCGCCTGTGGTCGAAAGCCGCCCAACTGGTGCACTGACTGGGGAACCAGCCCTAGATGCCCCATAACGGGGATACCGACGTCCACCATCCGCCGCGCAGCATCGAGAATTGCCGAGCCTCCTTCGATTTTTACGGCAGCGGCGCCGCCTTCCTGGAGCAGCCGGCCGGCGTTGCGCACCGCTTCGTAAACCTCCACCTGGTAGGTGAGAAAAGGCATATCGGCGACCACGAGGGCGCGGGACGCCCCCCGGCAGACTGCCCGCGTATGGTGAATCACTGCCTCAAGCGTTACTGGTAGCGTGGTCTCATAGCCCAGAATGACCATGCCGAGGGAATCGCCCACCAAAAGCACATCAACTCCAGCGCGATCCAATAGCCGGGCCATGGTCGCGTCGTAGGCGGTCAGCATGGCGATTTTTTCGCCTTTGTTTTTTTTCGCCTTGAGGTCCGGCACTCTAACCGGCTTTACTGTTTCAGCCATTGCCGTGTATGTTCTTCAAGATTTCTTCAACTGCTTTGGCTTTTGTGTCCGATAATCCCTGGCTGCGGGCCACAGCCAAAGCTTGCAATCCAGCGCAGCGGTACAGTTCCCGGGTTGGTCCCGGAACATCTGCCAATGCGCGCAAGTGCTTTGCTATGGTGCTCTTATCCCCCCTACTTACCGGGCCCGTGAGGGCCTTTGCGGGGCCGAGGGTGAGTGCATTAGCGAGACTGTTTTGCGCAAGCGGCGCCAGAGCTTCCATAGCCTCCTGTTCCGCGACACCAGCCGCTTTCATAAGCATAACAGCTGCATCTAGCAGCGCGACAGTGTAATTTGCCGCCATAACGGCTGCGGCGTGGTAGAGTACGCGATGTGAGGGTCTGATATGCAGCGTTCGCCCCTCAAGCAACGATACAATCCCTTCGGCCCAGCGTAGAGCGGCGCCTTCCCCGTCCACAGCGAAACTCACGTTGCGCAGCACGATAACCCCTTGTTCCGGTGTTGCAACCGTCTGGAGTGGATGAAGGGCCCCACAGGAAACGCCAACGCGGGATAGCGGATCCAGAGCCTCCGGGCCCAAGGCTCCGCAGGTGTGCAACGCCGAGCCACCATGCATACCCGCTGCTGCGAGGGTCGCAGCTACTTCCGTGATGGCTTCGTCGGACACTGCTATAAGAATGCGCGTCGCGAACTGTGGCAGGTTGCTAAGAGTTGTAGCCTTTACGGCTCCGATAAATACAGCGGCCGCCTGAGTCCGTTCAGGATTCCTACCCGCCACGGCCACAACCGGCTCGCCAGAACCGCGTAACAGCCGCCCGAATGCTTGAGCAATTCTTCCGGTGCCGGCGATGCCGATGGGTTGTTTTTCAGATGCGCGAGCCTCCATGGTCGTTCCTTGTGCTCGCTACATGCCGCAAACTAGCGCAACTTCCACCTGTCCAGGAGGAACTCGGCTTCATCGTCGCTCCATTTGCCGAACTTGGCGGCCATTTGGCCGCCGTCCACCAGCAGGGCGGCTCCCGTTATGAACGAGGCCAGATCTGATGCCAGAAAGGCAATAGCCGCCGCAACTTCCTCCGGTTCACCTCCCCTGCCGAGAGGAATATGCCGGAAGTATTCTTTCATTCTGACTCGATTATCATAAAACTCCTCCCGAGTGATACGTGTACGAATCAGCCCCGGGCATACGGCATTCACACGGATTTGGTAAGGACCCAGTTCATTGGCCGCGGTGTGGAGGATCCCGAGCAAGCCAGCTTTGGCAGCATTGTAGGCAATGAGTCCCGCTTCGCCGTCATAGGAATTTGTGGAGGCTGTAATGACGATGGCCCCCTTGCGAGAGAGTTTCATCCGCCTGGCTGCTACCTGTACCGTATTGTAGATCCCGGTAAGGTTCACGGCTATAGTCCGGTCCCACTGCTCGCTTGTAGTCTCGCTCATTGGAGCCCACTGGACAATACCCGCGTTGGCGACGACTACATCAGGCACTCCTAGCTCATCAAATACGGCATCGAGGCGGTCAAAATCTGTCACGTCCGCCACATGCCCAGTTGCGCCGAACGCCGCGGCGACTTCCTGTGGGTTTTCCCTTCCGAGATCGAAGAGGTGTACGTCGGCGCCATAGGACCAAAGCAGGCGGGCTGTGGCTAGTCCGATTCCGTTCGCTCCGCCGGTGACGATCGCCCTTTTGTTGTGAAATTCCAGTGGCATACCGAAGTTTCTACCACAGTTACGTAAAAAAAGTCCCGGGTTCATTAACCGGTTAGACACGAAAAATCCGTGCAACAGGCGAAGTGACGCTCAGGATTGCTTCTTATAAATAGCTTTTAAGAAGCAAGCTCGCTTCCAGGTCCAATTAAAGTGCCCTCATAACTATTGACCTGCTGAGTCGTCAAGACTATAATTCCGCCAACGGGGGTTGCCATGACAGCAAAAACGCGTTTGTTCTTTCTTACATGCTCTGTATGCATGGGCTTGATTTTTACCAGGTTGGCCGTGGTGCCGGTGCTTGCTCAGACGACATTTGGGACCATTTTAGGGACCGTGACCGACTCCACGGGAGCGGTAATCCCTGGGGCCAAGGTGACTGTTCGCAACGAGGGAACAAATATTTCTCAGGAAACGGTGACGGATGAGCGGGGCGATTACTCTGTTTCGCATCTGAACCCGGGTAGTTACACCGTTTCTGTTGCACAACAGGGTTTCAAACGGTTTACCAAGACTTCAATCGTTTTGGAGACTGCCAGCACCGTGCGTGTGGATGCGTCTTTGGAAGTCGGCGAACTAACCTCCGAAGTGACCGTAACCGGGGGTGGTGCGCCTTTGGTGGAAAGTGAGGCTTCCAACGTTGCCGGTATCCGCACAAACGAAGTTATGGAGCGGATGCCTCTGAACGTTCGTGGAAACTTTAACGGTTTTTACTACACCATGCTTCAGCTTACGCCGGGTGCACAGCAAGGCTCCGGCTCGGCCTTCAGTCTGGGCGGCACGCGTGGTAACCAAAACCAGTTTACTCTGGACGGTACGAGCACGAATTCCCCCATGTTCGGTAACGCCATTGGGCCGGCGCAAGCAACTATGGAGTCGACCCGCGAGTTGCGCATTGATCTAGCCAATAACAAGGCCGAATATAGTGTTCCGGGGCAGGTCACTGGAACCAGTAAATCCGGAGAGAATACGCTCCACGGCAGCCTTTTCTACTACCATGACAACGGTGCATTTAATGCACGCAACACGTTCTCCACACGTGTGCCATTCGCTATTGCGCACGACACAGGCGGCAGCCTGGGTGGGGCCCATTTACATTCCTAAGGTATACAACGGGAAAAACCGCACATTTTTCTTTACCACTTACGAAACATTTCCTTCTCGAAGTGAAAGGATCGCTGCTCCCAACGTTCCAACTTTAGCCTTTCGCAAAGGCGACTTCTCAAACTTGCTTCCTAACGTGGTTATCAAAGACCCGTTCACAGGCATTCCCTTTTCCGGCAATGTGATTCCTCCGGAACGGCTAAGCCCGGTCTCGCTGAAGGTCCAGGAGCGGTTTTATCCGGTTCCGAACTATGGGGACCCCAACAGTTATAGCGGAAACTGGCGCGGGGCTATTCGCGGTAAGGGATTCAAGCATCAGCACGACGTGCGGATCGACCACAAATTCTCCGATGCGAATTCATTCTTCGGGCGTTTGAGTTACGGGCGGATGGGGCAAAACGTGGCCGATTCCGATTTGATCACCGAGGGCAACCGCGTGCAGAACCGTAAGGCGGCAGCCGTCACTATTGCGGATACGCATATCATAACCCCTACGACGATTAACGAGTTTCGTTACGGCATGGTCTGGAACACGAATCCTTACGAAATGCAGGCCGATGGCCCTGCCTTGATCAAGGAGTTCGGCATTCAGGGTTTGAATCCACTAAATGTCCATACGATTCCGTATTTCACCATTACTGGCTTTACGGGCATCACTAGTGAGAATCCGTGGGGCTGGGTGAATGAGCGGGCACATGATTTTGTGGACAATGTCACCTGGATTCGCGGCAACCACAGTTTCAAGGCTGGCGTCGAGCTTAGACGTAATATGGGGGCGCAGTACCCGTTGAATCCACGCAATACGTTGGGAAGTTGGAGCTTCACCGGTGCATTTAGCGGCTTCGGTTATGCGGATTTCCTGCTGGGCATACCGCAGACAGCTTCGCGTGGGGTAGTGGCTGGCATCGCAACTCTGGTCAATACCGATTTTTCGGCCTTTTTCCAGGACGATTGGAAGCTTACCCGCAAGTTGACATTAAATCTGGGCGTTAGGTACGACTTGAATCCGCCTTACCATGAAACCAGTGGACGCATGTTCCAATTTGACCCTGCAAGTGGCAAGGTTGTCGTCCCTCAACAAGGGATGTCTGCTGTCAGTCCTGTATTTCCAACCAACATTATTCCGGTGGTCTCAGCAAAGGAGATGGGGTTTCCAGAGCGCCTGTTCAACACGGACAAGAATAACTTCGCCCCGCGTATCGGATTCGCCTATCGGCCGTTTGCCACTAGCACTTTTGTGATTCGAGGGGGGTACGGGATCTTTTTTGATCCGAATACCGCCTCCCTATACTCAGCCGCTACTGCGGGTCCGTTCGTTTCCAACGAGAGTTTCACCAACAAGATCTCAGGGGGCTCGGCACTGTTCATGTTTCCGCAAGGCTTCCCCAGCGGATTCGGTGCTGTTGGAGCACAAAGCTTCAGCCCTATCGATCCGAACCTTCGGATTGCTTACATCCAACAGTGGAACTTCACCATTGAGCGCGAGGTTTTGTACATGGGAGTCCGTGTATCTTACATAGGCACGACTTCCCACCAACTGACCTGGGGGCAGAACATAAACCAGCCGCGCGCAGGTTTGATCCCGTTCAGCAACAGTTTGCGTAAGTTCCCCAATATCCAGAATGTCAATTACCTGGTTAACGGGGGCAACTCAGCCTATAACTCACTGCATGTAGTAGCTGAACGTAAGACCCGCAACGGCCTTTATTACCAACTGGGCTGGACGTGGGCTAAGGATCTCACGGACGTTTCGGGCGAAGGGGACACCGGTAGTGTGCCACAAGACTCCTATTTCCGCGGCGGTGACAGGGGCAACGTGAGTTACATGGCTCGGCACCGGGTTGTGGGCCAGTTGCTTTACACGTTGCCTTTTGGTCCCGGTCGTCCTTTTCTAAGCGGGCTGCACGGACCAGCCCGGGTGCTAGCGGAAGGCTGGACGATAAGCTCTATTTTGATTACCCGAAGCGGTACTTGGTTCAATCCGACTTTTTCTGGCTATGACGTCTCCAATACCAACACGGTGGGCGGACGGCCTGATCGTATTGCGAGCGGCGCACTGCCACCAACTCAGCGCACCATTTACCGTTGGTTCGACGCCTCGGCTTTTGTGGTGCCCGGCGACATCAACGGTGATGGCAAGCCCGACGTAGCCGTCGGCCGCTTCGGCAACTGCGGTGTGAACATCCTGGATGGCCCAGGCTATTTCGAACTCGATGCCGGGATCCATAAGATCTTCACGCTGCACGAGCGGGCCAGAGCGGTACTGCAATTCACGGCTACCAACGTTCTCAATCATCCAAACTACAACAATCCTAGTGCGAACATTAGCTCGCCGTCGACGGTTGGGAAAATTACCAGCGCGGCAGCCGCCCGGACCGGCGAGATTGCCCTGCGCATAGAGTTTTAAGAAGTCTTCTGTCGCAAGAAACGCGGTATTGTGTTCGCCTGTGTAGGGTGAGAGTTTTGCCCGACTGGTATTGCTCTGAGGAGGAAGGAACATGTTTCCGTCACTGGTTTTGTTATTAGTGGTCATTTGTTGGTCATCTTCGGCTGCTCCCGCGGTAAACCCCAAGACTTTCATCCTGAAGTCGAACACGCGGAACCTGGATGAGTTCCGCGCTTTTGTGAAAGCGGCTGCGCGGCTGAAGCCTTACGGCAATGTGCAGGTGGACATAGGAATTCTGGCGGACAAAAGCTGGTACGAGATGCCGCCAGGGGGCAGCGCCTGGCATGAGTATGCGGCTTATGCTCCTGCCATGTTCAAGTTCTTCCCGCATCCCAAGATCGCACCCTTCCTCCCGGCTGACTGGGTGGATAAGAACCGCCGGCTTCTTCTGGCAAAGGCTGCTATAGTCCGTGAGGCCGGTCTGGATGCTGCCTTTTCGAGCAACGATACCCATTTTCTTCCTGAGGCCTTCTTCTGCAAATACCCTGAGCTGCGAGGGCCTCGTGTTGACCACCCACGTAGAAGCCGCCGGGAAGAGTTTTCCTGGTGCGTCGACCGTTCTGAAACCCTGGAGATGATCGAGTGGATGGCCGCGGAACTCAAGCGCAATGTGCCTGAGATCAAAACTGTCATCAGCCACAATAACGACTCCGGGACCGGGTTGTGTTGGAGCGCGGCCTTGTACAGCGGGCCCAACGGTCCTGGCTTTTGCCGCGGCCGTAACGTGGGAGTGCGGGTGCGGGGTCTGGTGGCGGCTATACAACGTGGCTTTCTGAAAGGCGGCGGTAAAGTCGTTGTCCGCCTTACAGGCAACTTCTGGCAGAACGAGGACGAGATCGTAGCGGCTTATCTACCCCCAGACAGTTACCTTGACAGCAAAGACCGGACAGTCATGCGTGTTGGCACACTTGCGGTGGAGGCCTATCCCGTTCTAGGGCTGATCAATCCACTTGGTCTGTATGCTTCTATGGAACAGTATCTTGATCCCTCCGTGCGCACGGTGTTTATCAGCACCGGCCCGTATTACAACCGCTTCGATGAACCCGTGGAAACCGCTTCCCGGCTGGTGGAGCTGATTGAGGATTACATTAAGCAACCCTCCCGTGGCCTGCTCGAACGCTTTGACAAGACGCGCAGGTTAGCGCTGAAAGCTGCGGGGCCAGCCAACGTTTTAGCCGCGTTTGAAGCATTCTATGCCATGGACCAGGCCTTCCGGCTAAAGCAGGCTGCCGCACCGAAGTACAGCAACCTTTACTGTGGGGTCTCGATGCGTCAGATGACCCGCCCCCTGCTAATCCGTCCCGACCTTCTGAATCCGGATCAGGAGCGCTACTTTCTTCCCTACGTCTTCAACATTTCTATGAACGAGGCGCGTATGGATTACACGGACCTGCACGGTAGCCGCTACACCGGACCTGCCACCAGGGATGATCCGGGATTTCGCTCTGCGGTTAATGCGGCATTGGAATCAGCCAGCCGCTTTGAGGCCATACAGGATGCACCCGAGCAAAACTGGTTAAGGCAACTTGCTCTTTCAATGCGTCTTTGGGCGTCTGAAGTGCGGTCTATTCACAACTTCTATTTCGCCCAACAGTTACGGGATCGTAATCGCGAGGCCTTGTCTTCGAAGGAGCCCAGATTCCATGCCAAAATCGCCACCTGGGAAGGGGATCGCGACTTTATCGAATGGACAAGGATTCTGCGAGATGAACTCGACAACACTGAAGAATTGCTTGCATTGCTGGAGCAGGGGGGGATGAAATATGTAGGGCACGTGGAGGATCCACGCTACGAGGACACATTTGTATTTGGTCCGGACTTGGTCGGCAATCTGAAACAAAAAATTGCATTGATGCGTGAGCACTGGCTCGATGTGCAGAAATATCTTGCGCCGCCACTGAAATAAACATTGGCAGGCAAAAAGATGGACGTATCAGCATAACGGTCCCATGTGTTAGAATGGCGCTGTTGCAGCCACGGGCCCGTAGCTCAGTTGGTTAGAGCGCTACCTTGACACGGTAGAGGTCACAGATTCGAGTTCTGTCGGGCCCACCACACCTTTCATAGAGTTACGCGCCTTTCGCCACCAAAACCC
>Ga0078972_1000843_pt1 | contig 125331 bp, 123 predicted proteins | sample YelNatPaOPGAMG01_FD_67568 | JGI IMG/M metagenome (GOLD analysis project Ga0078972, IMG submission 67568) | Hot spring thermophilic microbial communities from Obsidian Pool, Yellowstone National Park, USA - OP-RAMG-01 (SPADES assembly) (version 2) | ecosystem: Environmental > Aquatic > Thermal...
TTTCAATTATTGCTATATCAATGTCAGAATTGAAAATATCCTCTCCTCTTGAATAACTGCCAAACAATATTATTGTTGCTCCTGCGAATTCTTTTTCTAAGAAATCAGCAAGTCCTGTTTCATAAATTTGTTTTAAATTGCTAACTCTCTTTAACTGCACAACTTTATGATTATTTGTGTTTAAGCTTATAGACCATCTTTTTGTTTCTTTATCTTTTTGTATTTTGATAAATTCAAGTTTTTCTAATAAAGGCAATGATTTCATTATAGCGGGCGGGGATACTTTTAAAAGTCTTGCTATCTGATTCTGATTTAAGTTAGTTCCGGCTCTCTTAAACAAAAGCTCTAAAATTCCTTGCTGCAAATTTGTTAACTCAGGTTTAGATATATTTACCATAGTTAATATATATTAACTTTAATTAATATTTAAATGTTTTGGTTTTCATGCCCAAGCCTCAACAGGCACCCTTATTTTCCCAGACATAAGTTTAGGAAGGAGAGTATCACGGAGGGAGGAGAGGGTTTGGATTTGGAGTTCATTCTTGTAGAACTTTTCAAACAAACTTAAACAAAGATTGTGAAATTTATTTAATATTTGATTACTAGGATTTATAACAAATTGATTTTTTAAATCAGTTTGAGTTATAAGTGGTTGAGTGCTTCCCCTATTTAGAGATTGAAAATCAAATGTTTTTAATGTAAAGTAAGAATAGTAATAACTTTCGGGAAATCTTGGTTTTAAAATAAGAACATTATCCGAAATCCAAACTTTTCCTCTGATTAAATAGACTGTACCGAGAGTACCGACTCTTCCAGTTAATATTAGATTTTCGTTAAATAGAAATTTATTTGTCCTTCCCAATTCTCCATTTGCTCCTAAAATAGGATAGATGCCATTTTCTACAAATTCGTCTCTCTTTAATCCTTTACCTGTTGATATAAAAACCAACTCCCCCAACTTTCCAACCTTCCACCCCTTCGGTATCTCCTTGCCTAATTCCTCATTATAAACCATCTCTCCGCCAGAGCTTTTGTAGGGCTTGCCTTCCTCGTTTGGAAACTCAAAATCAATAAACCAGTGCTTAAAGATTGCCTGGCCGATTGCTTCAAGGGTTTTGTTCATCTGCTGGTTGAGTTCGATTTTAGCGTCAAGGTCAGAAAGGATTTTTGCAATGGTGCATTGCTCGGGGAGGGGCGGGAATGGAAATCTTATTTTTGCTATATCATCACGAGTTACAGAACCATAAACTGTTCCTGTTTCTCTATTAACTACATAGTTTTTGAATGCCTTAAACAAATAAAAAATGAAAGTATTACTTTCTCCATTAATAGCCATTAGTCCTCTTCCAATACAAATATCTTTATCGGCTATGTTAACTTCACCAACAGGAGCTCTGACACTTAATAACACAGAACCTTTTTTGGCGAGTTTAGTTATTTTAGTAGTCCAAGTATCATATTTTGGATACAAATCACCAAATGTTTTAATACCCTGTAAAAATAAAGTTCCTTCACCTATGGAATTATAATAAATTGATTCTGGTGATTGACCCATTGTTAACGTTGCATGTTTTTCTAACTCTTCAAATTCCCACTCCTCCGGAATCATTCCGATTTCAGTTTGTTTGAATTTGGTTTTTTGTTTCATATCAGCAAATCCCCATCTAAGGTTAATTGAGATAAATCCTCTTCGCTTAAGTTTAATTCTCTAATCTTTTTAGAATATTGAACAAATTCCGGATATCTTAACATATCAATATATTGTAAGCGATACACTCTTCTTTTTATCAACCAAAGATATTCTTCAACATCTTCCCTTTTTATTTCATTATTATCGCTATTAGCTAATTCAAGACTTATAGGAAATAGGCTTCCAAATAATCCGATTTTTGTATTAGGTTGCAAATAAGCAACATATTTATCAATTATTAAGTAGGGGATTTTTGTCTTTTCCAAAGAATCCAACCCCTCAAATACAAATTTATCGGAAAAAAACGAAATGTAAAAAATTTTATTCACTTTTATTTGCTTCTCGGTCAATTTGTTGATTAATAATTGTAGGTTTTCATATTTCCAGTATTTTGTTAAATAAACATTGATTTTTTTACCAGCTAACTCTGGACTTAAAGAGATTATCTTTTCAGCTAATAATTTAATATCCTTATCTAAAAAATTTATTCTGAATCTGTTAGATTCAAATTTAATATCTGAATAAATCTTTACTTTATTTTTGAATAAGTTTTTTTCAGTGTTATATGTAATATTTATTCCAAATAATGGATTTATTTTATCATATATATCATTTAGACAAATATAACCATCTACATTAGATAACCCTTCTGGGAATGTAAATGGCGGATATGACGCTTTAGTTAATATCTCTGGAATTAAATTTTTAGTTTTAAACCAAAAATTTTTATCATACATGTTAATGAATTGAGATGGAATATTATTCTGGAGGAAGAATTTTTTGAGTTTGATATATTTATCTTCTTCCATCTTGTTATATAATAAAAAAAGAAAAATTCTATTCTTATCATTACGATCATTAACTTTATCTCGAACAAGATTTGTTTCGGTCGTTATGAGTTCTTCAGGTTGAGAGAAAAATATTTTCAATTTTTCAATGATTAATTCGGAAGTAATACTCTGATCTAAAATAAAAAAAACTGGCTTCAAGTTGATTTTTCCTTTGTAGATGGAGCTTAATTTTTTATAATCATATTCATCAAATATACTCACTTCTTCGAAAGTAAATGGATTTTTAATTTTCCATTTACCAATGTCAATAAAATCGTTTATTTCTGCACGTTTGAAATTCAAATCTCCAATCTTTATTACATCGGGTAATTTGTCAATTAAAAAGCAAATTATTTTGTATCTACTTGTTGTTTCTTTCGTAGTCAATTGACTCTCGGGTCTTTTAAGAGAAAACGTTAAAACATATTTTCTAATGGCCTTCCTGTATCTTAATTTATAACTTATTTGAGTTTTTTCAAATGAAAAGGACTTTTCTTCAGGGTTAATATTATACCCTAATTTTTTTAGTGTTCTCTCTAACTCGGCGTAGGGATACTCGCCTTCTCTTACATTTTCACTTAAATATAATGTTGTTTTCATTGTTTTTTCATCTCCTTAAGGAATAAAATAATTTTAATTACGAATATGATAACTAAAGATACTAAAAACATAATTAAGAGGTTTTTTGGAGATTTCAATAATTCAACAATCCATAAAGGTATTTTTATTTTTGCAATGCTATAAATGTATTCTTGCAAAAATTCTACTAAATTAAACCAATTTAAAATTGTAAGAATACCTAAAATACCCGGAACAATCCAAAGTTTATATTGCTTGAAAAAAATAATTTCAAATTTGTTCTTTATAAAATTATAGAACAATTCGTGATCATATTTTCTTAAATATTCTAAAGAATCTTTCCTATTTAATTGAATACCATCAAATTTGCTATTTTCTGAAAGAAGCAATAATGCTATTTTGTCATATATTGAGAGTTTTTCTTTCTCAATTAAATCCAATAATTTAATTTGAGTTTCATAGAATTGTTTTATTTTATTGTGTTCATAATATATCAACAAACAAGCTATTAAAGATAAAATGTTATTACTTTCTAAATTACGAATGCTTATATTCTTATCTACATATTTTTTCTTAAGAAATAAATAAAGTGGTTTAATTTCTGAAGACACATCTTCTTCTGAAGTAACATTTAGTAAAGTTACAATTTCTTTTTTGAAATTTTTCTTTCCGTTGATAGTGGAGAGAAAAAATAATTTAATAAACTCATCAGTTAAATCTGCATTTTTGCTTTCTTTCCAAGCATTAAATTTTATAAAGAATTGTTTTTTAGCTTTATTTGATATTCTAAGTATATAAAGTAAAATTAAGTCGTCTGTTTTTTTGAGAGAAACCTCTTTTTTATTTCCATAAAAATAACTTAGAATAGCTTTTTCTAAATCTCTGCTTTCGTCCCACTTCGATTTTAGTATATATTTGATTTGATTTTTTGGGAATTTATCCATTATCCTACACCCTCCACCCTATCCTCTCCAAATTCTTTTTAATTTCTTCATCGAGCTTTTTGCTTTCTTTCATCTGCTTTGCCAGCTCTGATGTTAGCTTTTTCATTTTTTCCTCAAAAACTTCTTCGTCTTCTTCCTGCTCTTCAAAACCAACATATCTTCCAGGCGTAAGGATATAATCATGCTTTTTCACTTCCTCTATTGTTGCTGACTTGCAGAAGCCGGAAATGTCCTGATATTTTTTGTTGTTTTCCCCTCTCCAGGTATGATAAGTATCTGCAATTTTCTTTATTTCTTCATCTGTTAATTCTCTGTGCCTTCTGTCAACCATTACTCCCATTTTTCTGGCATCAATGAAAAGAATCCTGCCTCTTCTGTCTTTGAATTTATTATCCTTTTTATCACGAGAAATAAACCACAGGCAAGCAGGAATCATCGTATTATAGAATAATTGAGAAGGCAAAGCAACAATGCAATCCACTATATTAGCTTCGACAATGTTTTTTCTTATCTCTCCTTCGTTTGAAGTCATTGAACTTAAAGAACCATTAGCAAGGACAAAGCCTGCTGTTCCTGTTGGCGCTAAATGATGAATGAAATGTTGCACCCATGCAAAGTTTGCGTTTCCTTTTGGAGGAACTCCGAATTTCCAGCGAACATCTTCCTGTAAAAGCTCTCCGCCCCAGTCAGAGTCATTGAAAGGAGGGTTAGCAAGGATAAAATCTGCTTTTAAATCTTTAAACTGATCATCATGGAAAGAATCGCCCCATTTGATGTTTGCGTCTATTCCTCTTATTGCAAGATTCATTTTACATAAACGCCATGTTGTCTGATTGCTTTCCTGGCCATAAATAGAAATATCTTTTATTTTTCCACCATGTGCTTCTATGAATTTTTCACTTTGAACAAACATTCCTCCAGAGCCGCAGCAAGGGTCAAATATTCTTCCTTTATAAGGTTCAAGCATTTCAACTAAAAGCTTAACAATACTTCTTGGAGTATAGAATTGCCCGCCTTTCTTTCCTTCTGCATCAGCAAACTGGCCGAGAAAATATTCATAAACTCTGCCTAAAATATCCTTGCTTTTGTTTTCTTTATCTCCCAAACCAATTGTTCCGATTAAGTCTATTAATTCACCTAAACGCTGCTTGTTTAATGCAGGTCTTGCATAGATTTTTGGGAGAACACCTTTAAGTGAAGGATTGTCTCGTTCAAGGTCGTCCATTGCGTGGTCTATCAGTTCTCCAATTTCTGGTTTTTTCGCGTTTTTTTGCAGATATTCCCATCGTGCTTCTTTTGGCACCCAAAAAACTCTTCTCGCTATGTACTCGTCAACATCTTCTGGATCAGCTTCCGGGTCTTTCTTTAACTCTTCATAAACTTCATTGAATGCGTCAGAAATATACTTCAAAAAAATAAGGCCAAGAACAATATGTTTGTACTCTGCAGCGTCCATGTTGCTTCTGAGTTTATCCGCTGCTTGCCAAAGCTTCTGTTCAAAACCTAAATTTGCTCCATTAGAGGTCATTTTTTACCTTCTCATTTTTTCTAGTTTAATTTTTTCCATACCAATCAATTATATTTACTTTAGTATATAAATATTATATTATACTAACCGAAAAGTTCATAGAGTTGGGAAGAAACAGGTGGTTAAGCTTACTCAAACAAAGCCTTAATCAGTTAAATACGAAAAAAATTAGGTAATTTTAAAATTACCCTTTAATACGACTGAGACAGAAAAGCAATAGATTTAAAATCTATCTATTTTAATAATAAGAATGAATGAACAATTATTAATTAAGCTGAGTGTATTAAGAAAGGAAGCCGAAGAGTTAGAGAGAAATGTTCAACTAATCCAGTTTGAAATAAAAGAGATGGAAGATTTTTTGGAAAGCATTGATTTTATTAAAAAGTCGGGTTTTAATGAAATTCTTGCTCCGATTGGAAAGGGTGTTTATTTAAAGGCAAATCCGATTGAAGAAAAATTTTTTGTAGAAGTTGGCGCAGGGGTTTTTGTTAAGAAAACAAGAGAGGAACTAAAAGAGATTGCCCTTGAGCAAATAAAAGAACTAAAACAGGCAAAAATTCAGTTATTAGGGCAGTTGGATTCTCATCAGAATCGTATAAAGGAGATAACCCAGGAATTTTCAAAAAAGAAGGTTTAAATATAACTTCTCTTTAAACTTTTTATGGATATTTCTTTGAAGGAAATAACTAAGAATAATAGGGCTTTTTTTTTGGCTTATGATCAGGGGCTAGAACACGGGCCAATTGAGTTTTGCGATGAAAACGCAGATCCGAGTTTTATAATAGAAATAGCAAAAAGGGGAGGATATACGGGAGTAATATTACAGAAAGGCATTGTTGAAAAATATAAAGAGGAAATAAAGAAATCTAAGGTTCCGCTAATTTTGAAATTAAACGGAAAGACGAGGTTATTTGACGGAGAGCCAATTTCCGAACAATTATGTTCTGTTGAGAAAGCCATTTCTCTTGGGGCTGTTGCTGTTGGATATACCATATACATTGGAAGCTCTTTTGAGTCAAAGATGTTAAAGGAATTTGAAAAAATTCAAGAAAAATCTCACAGACATAAAATTCCTGTTATTGCTTGGATATATCCAAGAGGGAAATCAGTAAAAAAATATTCTGATTCTGAGTTGATGGCTTATGCTGCCAGAGTTGGTTTAGAAATTGGTGCAGATATTGTTAAAATAAAATATAATGGAGATTTTAAAGCTTTAAAATGGGCGGTTAAAGTTGCTGGAAAAACAAAAATAGTGATTTCTGGTGGAGAAAAAACCGAAGAAAAGATTTTTTTAAATCTTCTAAAAGAAGCCATAGATGCTGGCTGTATTGGAGTGGCTGTCGGAAGAAATATTTGGCAGTCAGAGAAACCTTTTGATATATCTAAAAAAGCAAGAAAAATAATTCTTGAAGATAGAAATTCTTAAAATCTTGTTTTTTGTAAAAACTTTATGAGAACTAAAATATTAAATTTTATAAAAGAGAATGAGTTATCTCCTTTTAATCAAGAAAGAAAAGAGATTAAAGCTGATTTTAGCATTTTTAAGACAAGAGACGCAAGACAAATCTGTAAAAAAACACTTAATTTTCTATCAAGGAATTTTATTTTTTCTGACACATATAATATTCTTAAATTTTTTAATTTTGAACCAAATTTGGAAAAAATAAAAGAGAGACAAAATTATTTTCGCCTTCTTTCAAAAAAGATGGAAAATCAATTTTTAAAGAATTTAACAAAATTAAAAAAAAATTGGAAGCCGAAGTATCAGAGCATTGTTGCAACTGAGAATGAAGCAACTCTTATTGAACTTAAAAGACTGAATATTCCATGCCATTTTATAATTGATGAGAAAGATATTAGTTTATTAAAGGATTATGATTTAATTCAAGCGTTAGATTGTGAAAACTCAAAAACAATATTAGAAAGGCTTCCACAAACTATTTTTTTGAATTCAATAGATGAAGCATATTTAGAGAGATATATTGAATTTTTATTCAGTTGGAAGGACCATCTGATTTTGTTGAATTCAAATGAGACGAATAATGAGATAAAAAATCTTGTTGATGAGATTCTTCCCTTATTAGATTTACTAAATGATGAATTTAGCGGCGGAATAACAGAGGAAGATATTGAAAAAGCTCTTATAAAAATCAATGAAGAAATAACTGAGAATATAAAAAAGATAACTGTTTCGGGCGAGGAATTGATTTCTATGCTTAAAAAAAATTCATTTTCAGATGAAATAAATCAAATAATTAGGGCGGCGATTTCCAAATCAAACCTTCCTTTTTCTTTGTTTAATTTCTCACTGCCAGTTACATTAGATGAGAAAGAGGTAGAGTTGTTATTAAAAAGCCAATCAACAAATGAGTTTGTTAATCTATCAGAAAAAATAAAGAAAATGGCAAAAAAACTCTCTTCTTTGCCTGAGAAGTTTAAGGAGTTAGAACAACAACTCATTTTATTTGATTTTGAAGCAGCAATTTCTAAATTCATTGCGGATTATCGGGAATTTCCTTTAATATCAGAAGAATTATTTATAAAAGAATCAAGAAACTTATTTTTGGAGAACCCGGAGCCAATTTCTTTTTTTCTAAATAGCGAAAATAGGTGTTCGATACTTACAGGAGCTAATTCGGGCGGAAAGACGACATTATTAGAACATATAATTCAGTTAATAACTTTGTTTTTTCTGGGTTTGCCTGTCAGTGGCAGTGCCTCTCTTCCTATTTTTAGCAGTGTCTATTATTTTGCAAAGAATAAAGGAAGTCCAAGCAAAGGCGCATTTGAAAATTTGTTAACTCAAATGGCAGAGATAAAATTAAGTGAGAAAGAAAAGACCCTAATAGTTGCGGATGAGATAGAAGCAGTTACAGAGCCGGGAGCGGCGGGCAAAATAATTTGTGCAAGTGTTGAGTATTTTTTAGATAAGGATTGTTATATGATAATTGCTACGCATTTAGGACAGGAAATTAAAGACATCTTGCCTAAAAAAACAAGAATTGATGGGATTGAGGCAACGGGATTAAATGAGAATAATGAATTAATATTATCTCATAATCCGATTATCGGAAAATTGGCACGCTCAACACCGGAGCTAATTATCGAAAGATTAGCAAATTTAAATAAAAATGAGTATTATTCTTTTTTAAATAAATATATGAAGAGATAATATTTTAAATATATTAAATTTTAATGTTTAATGAATATTTTAAAATTAATGATTGATTTTATATTTCATGTTGATGAATATCTCGGCCTATTAATTCAATATTTTGGAATTTTTACTTATGTTTTTCTTTTTTTAATTATTCTTTTAGAGACCGGGTTGGTAATAACACCTTTTCTTCCCGGAGATTCGCTTTTATTTGTTTCAGGAGTTTTTGCTTCAAAAAATATTTTAAATATTTTTGTTTTATTTTTATTGTTTTTTATTGCGGCGGTTTTAGGAGATAACTTAAATTATTCTATTGGCAATTTTGTGGGAGAGAAATTTTTTTTAAGATATGGGCTCGTTAAAAAGGAATATTTGGAAAAGACAAGAGAGTTTTATAAAAAGCATGGAAAAAAGACTATTGTTTTAGCAAGATTTTTTCCCATTATAAGAACCATTGCTCCATTTATTGCAGGAATTGGAAAGATGAATATGCTTCAATTTTTTGTTTATAATGTCTTAGGTGCTTTTCTTTGGACTTCTATTTTTCTTTTCGGCGGATATTTTTTTGGAACAATACCTTTTGTTGAGAAGAATCTAAGTTTTTTTATTTTAGGAATTATTTTTGTTTCATTTATACCGGTTTTAATTAAATCTTTATTTAAAAAGAAAAATGAAAAGGAATTTGTTTAAAGGCATTTATGTTATCTTTGCCTTATTTTTAGCACTTTTGATTTTTCTAAATTCTTATTTTCTTAGTAAAATTGATTCGTCTATTAGTTCATTTTTCAAATTATTTAATCATCCTCTTTTGATAAGTTTAATGATTAAATTTAATTTAATAACAAATTTTTATCTTTTTTTAATGCTTGTTATTGTTGTCTTTGTTTATTTTATTTATTTTAAGAAAGAAAGAGAGGCTTTTCTTTCTTCTTTTGCTCTTGTTTTTGGGATTATTCTGTCTTATTTATTCAAGGTAATAATAAGAAAATCTAGACCGGAATCAGATTTTTTAGTTGAGAACAGCTATGGTTTCCCAAGTTCGCATGCTACTATCTCAACGATTTTGTTTTTAATTTTTATGTTTTATATTATGCCGAATATAAAAGAAAAGAAATCAAGATTTTTTTTATTTGTTTTTTCCTTATTCCTTTTTTTAATTACTCTTTTCAATCGTTTAATATTGGGGGTTCATTGGTTTAGTGATGTTATAGGAGGTGTGCTGCTCGGAATATTGGTTTTCTTTTTTGTAAAAAAAATTTGATTATAAATTTAAGAAAAATTAATTTACTTCTTTGCAGCGGGTTTTGTTGTTGCTTTTGCTTGTTTTTGCTCTGTTGCTGGTTGAGAACTTTCTTTTTTAGGCGCTTCGCCCTCGGCTGGTTTTGTTGCTGCGGTTGAAGCCGCTGCTTCTGCTTCCTTGGCTGCTTTGGCTTCTTCCATTGCTTTCTTCTCCTTTTCTTGTTTTTCTTTAACTGCTTTGAAATAGTCCTCTAATTTTTTCTTTTTCTCTGGCGAAACTTCGGTAATCTCTTGTTTTATTTCACTATCATATTTTCCTTGTTCAATTTCTTTTTCCACTTCTTTTGCTTCTTTGTTGTCAACAAGAACACCAAGAGATACGCAGGTTCCAATTACCATTTTAACTGCTGACTTTAAATCTTTTGCTAATAACGAGTCTAACTTGGTTTTTGCTATTGCGACACATCTTTCAAATGCTATATTCCCTATTTTATAAGTTAGTGGACTCCCAGAGCCTTTTTCTACACCAATTTCTTTTTTAATTAACTCTGCTACTTGCGGAGAAAAAACCGAGATATCATATGTTTTTGTTTTTGGATTTACATCAATCTCAACAGGAATCTTCATTCCGGTGAATGATGAAGTTGCTTTGTTAATATCCTGAATAACTTTGCCGATGTTTATTCCTAATGGTCCGAGTTGCTGTGCAATAGTCGGACCGGGGCTCATATTTCCAGCATCAACAATTAATTTGACTTTCATATTATTCTCCTGATTTTTCTTCCTTTTTAATTTCTTCTATTTTCTCTTCTCTTCTTATTACTTTAACATTATCTATTTTAACTGATACGGGGATTGGAAAAGAAGCTTCCAGAAGAGAAACTATTACTTCTCCTTTTCCTTTATCTACACGAGTAACTTTTGCTTTCTTATTTTTAAATGGTTCTATAATTATCTCAACAATATCTCCTACTTCTATTTTTATATCTTCAATTTTTGGTTGCAATATTGTTTTTACTTCTTCATATGTTATTGTTTTTCCAATCATGCCTTTTACATATGGAAGATCATAAGCTGCTGCTTCTGCCGAGTCTTTATCTTGCGCTTCAAGGAAAACATATCCTTTTAGACCCTGTGCTCTTACTATAGAATAAACATTCAAGTTCTTTTTTTCAGCTCTCTCTGCAATCATCTCAACTGCTTTATCTTCTTTGTTTGTTGTTACTTTTACTATAAAAATCATTTTAGTTTAAACTACCTCTTAGTTCACTAAGAAGCAGATAAAATCATATGAAAAAAAAGGTTTTTAAATATTTCTAAGTAATTAAAATTGGTTTTATTCATTTATTTCTTTTAATTTCCTTAATGTTTCTTCCATCTCGTCTTCTTTTGGGCTTTTTATCCTCGGTGCTTGATTTGGCGTCTGTTTTGAAATTCCCCGATTAAAAACAGGTGTTTGTCTTGGCGGCATCATCATTGGCGGCGGTCTTGGGCCGAGAGGCCTTATTTCTCCGGGAGAGTAAGGAGTAACTGGCTTTGTTGTTTTTCTAAATCTAAACAAGAATGTTTGTATTTTATTTCTGAATATTATTGCAATTATTACTATTAAAATCAAGACTATCAATAAGACAATTAACCACGTGCTTATACCTGTTTTTTTTGTAGTTGTTTCGGTTGTCTTTTTTTTACAGCAGACTTCTGAAGCAGAAGAGCAATCTTCTGTTATTTCTTCTTCGTCTAAGTCGCATACTCCTCTACAAACTCCTCCGGCGGGGGTGCATCTATCTTCTCTTGTTGGAGTTGAAGGGGTTGTTTCTCTTATTACACAAACTCCTATGCAACAACTTCCTTCTTTTGCACTTACTTCATTTCCGTTGCATATTTGAGTTGAATTGCATAATACTCCGTTAAATTCAGAACATCTTTTTTTCTCTATATCTTTAGAGCAACAAATTAAACTTACAGGACATTCGTAATACTCATAGACAATTCCATCGTTTTCTGTGCATGATGAAATAGAAGAAACGCAATAATAACCTCTTGATGTGCAGGATTGTCTTGGTTGAGGTATTGAGGGCCCCGTTGGTTGTTCGATTGGAATAGAAGTAGTTCCGCCTATTAATCTTGGCCATCCAGCCCATAATAAAAATGCCGTATCTCTAATGTTGTTATTATTCCAGCATCCTTCTTTTGTTGCAACGTTTGCTAGATAGGCTTTTGCATTTTCTACTTGTTGGGATGTTCCGCCCGACAAACCGAGAAAAGCAACTGCTGTATCATAATATTTATTATATGGAGTTTCTATTTGCTCCCAGAATTTATTTTGTCTTTGACTTTTTACTAAGTTGTTATATTCTTCATTAGAACCAGTAAGGTAAAATAAAAATGCGCTTGATAGATATTTGGTATTTTCTTCGGCGCGCACTAAAAGATATGGTAGGAATGGATTTATGTTGTTCTTCCTTGCTAGTGCAAGAGATGCCCAGAGAGTTCCTTCATAATCACATTCTGCTCCTGTTGTAAGGCAATAAGCAACTATTTTTTCTGTTGTTGTTCCATCACTTGGTGCGGCGCTTGTTTTTGAAGAAACAAAAATTATTTTGCTATCAACGGCTTTTTTATATAGGAGTGTTGTTAGGAAGTCTTTATTGCATTTTATAGTAAATTCTTTATTAAAACAATTCTCTGAAATTGCTAGCCAATAACCGGATGGGTCAATAGAGAAACAGGAACCAGAAATTCCTTCTAAAACCATATCATTATTTATTTTAAATGTTTCACTTGATGCTTCATTATCATAAGTTATGACACATTCGCCGCTTTCTCTATTAGTTAAGTGAATTTCAAGATACCACTTTATTTTATCTATTGTTTTATTTTTAGATAAAAGCCAGTTTTCTATATCTGTTCCATTTTTTCCAAGACGATAATAGACAAGCAAAGCTTGTGCTGTCTCTTTTATTGTGCAACCTGCTTTTGGCCAACAATTGCCATTTCTTTCTTTTTCAATTTTATCAACTGCTTTTTCCTTATTCCCGAGAGCTAAAGCACTAAAAATTGCTTCTTGCAGAGAAAGAGAAGTTTTATTGTTTATTTGATTATCAAGACATCTATATGCTCTTCCTTCTGTATTATTTTCTAATAAAGAGATATTTAATATTCCGATGTTTGTAACAGGATTTGTTTGTTGAGTTTGTGAAGAGTTTGTTCTCGCACTAACAATAGAAGAGTAACTTGAATTCTCTTGCGAGTTAGTTGCTTTTATCTTATAATAATATGTAGTGTTTGCATTTAATCCTGTATCAGAATAGGCTGTTGTATTCTCTGAAACAGAGCCGACTTCTGTGAAATTTATATTGTTTATGCTTCTCTCAATTTTATAAGAGGTTTCATTTAAAATATCATCCCATTTAAGCCTAATCTCGCTTGAAGAAATAGGAGTTGCTGTTAGGTTGGTTGGGGTATTCAGAGAAGAAACACTAAAACTTAATATAATTAATATAAACAATATCTTTAAGATCTCTTTTTTATATCTCATTTTTTTACCTGCTTATTCAACATTTAATAAAATGGAATATATAAACTTTTTTAATTCTCTTTTTTTAAGGATTTTTTAAACAAATTTTTTTTTATATCCACGAGAGGATTTTTTGTTATAGGTTTCTTTTCTATTAGGCCTAAGTCTTTATAGAAGACCTCATTTGAATAATTTGGAGGCAATATATTTCTTTTTTGGCGCAGATGCCAATTAATTTGGCTTTTTATGTATCCTTCTTTTAAGGGAGGCTCGTTTAGTTTATTCCATTCTCTTATTCTGTTATTTATGTATTCTGCTGGGAAGTTTAGGCTTTTAAAAAACGTAATTAAAATAAATAATCCGCGCTTTTTTCCGTCTTTTAATCCTTTTAATAACTTTTTTATTGGTTCGGGAAAAATGTCTTCTGTTATCTCCGCCGGATTAATTTCTTCTTGCTTTGTTATTTTATAATCTTTTTTTATTTTTTTTTCATCTGTTTTTTCTTTTATTTCTTCCATTCTTTTATTCCATTCAAGAGCTGCAGAGAGCAGTTTTAGGGCTTCTCCTTCTTTTGCTTCTGGCAAAAAATTTATTATTCTAATTTTAAGGGGATTAGCATCCTTTGGACTAAAATCCTTTAATTCTTCTTTTTTGATTACTACGCTTGAAAGAGCCGTTTTTTCATGAAGAGAGTATGGTGCTCTGAAAAGGTGCCTCGAAGAGACTAAAACCAAATCTACGCCTGCAATTTTTTCAACATTAATTCCTTTTATCGGTTCAAAATCATCGGGATTTTTTATGGAATCTAATTGACTGTTATTTTCTGGGTCTATACAATTCTCACATAGATAAAAGTTTTCTTTTGAGACAAACTCCAAGAAGCCAGGACATTTTTCATTTAGACATCTTAGTTTTCTCTTAGTTAATTTTGGGTTTTTTCTTTCAATTTGAATGTTGCAAACATTACATTTTAGTTTTACAAGGGTTCCTTTTGTTGCAGGTTTATTGCATCTTAGACAATAAACAACATCTGTTAAATCTTCTTCCTTTAAGTTTGTTCTGCCGGCTATCTCTCTTGCACTTATTATTTTTCCAACTTCTTTATTGTAATCTTTTCTTATGTAATTAATCAAATAATTTGATATTGCTCTTGGCCATTCTGGGAACATCTCTTTTGTTTTCTTGCCTTCATATTCTTCTCCAAATGCTTTAAAAGGAACAATTAAATGAAGCCCTTTGCTGCCAGAGAATTTTATTCCATAATTTTTAACGCCATGAGCTTCAAGAGCATCTATTAATAATTGTGCGGCTATTTTTGAACAATCAAAAAAAGGAGAATCAATATCCAGAATTAAGTCCCATCCTTTTCTAATTTTATTTAATTCTTCTCTGCTCATCTCTGCACTAATCAAAAGAGGGTCTTCCCATATTTCTTCTGAGACATGAAAAGAAGTTGCACCTTTATTGACCATTTCTAAAATATCTGAAGAATAGATTATTGTATCTGGTCTTTTTCCAAAAAAATCAAGATATCTTGGAACTACTTCTCTGTTTTTTGAAAATTCAAGAATTGCTTGTTGCACGGCCGGATTTGAATAATAAAGTTTTGTTATGGATTTTATTTTTGGTTCTCTTTCCATTAAATTAATATTCTTGTTTGTTTTATATTTATTTGTTATAACCAAAAGAGAATAAATTAATTACCACAATACTTAAAAGCCTTGCTTTTTATTATATTTTAATGCTAATAAAATTAGATACTCCAAAAATATTTGCAGACATTATTACAATTATATCCGAGCTTGTTACAGAAGTAAAAATAAAAGTAAATCAAGAAGGAATGAGTTTAACTGCGATTGATCCTTCAAATATTTCTATGGTTTATTTTAAAATTCCTGCTGGAATGTTTTCTCAGTTTGATGTGACAAATGAGAATATTTTGGGAATAAATTTAGAGAGTCTTAAAGCCATATTAAGAAGATGCAAACCGGGAAGTTTTTTGGTTTTGGAAAAAATAGATAATACATTGAAGGTTGAAATTCAGGACAAAATAAGAAGAGACTTTTCTTTGTCTTTGTTAGATATTGATTCAGAGGATAAGGAAATGCCAAATTGGGAGTTTAATTCAGTAGTTAAGATGGATGCAGATAATTTTGTGGAAGTTGTAGAGGACTGCCTTGTTGTTTCTGATGCATGCACTTTTATGGCTGAACCGAACAGGTTTGTTGTTGAGGCACACGGACTTAATTCTGTTAAGATAGACTTTTCTCCTGAGAAGATTGAAATTCATTCTGGTAATAGCATTGCTCGTTATTCTTTGGAATATTTGAATAAATTCACAAAAGGAGCAAAAATTTCAGACAGAGCAATTTTAAGCTTCTCAACGAATCATCCTTTAAGAGTAGATTTTCCAACAGGAAACATAATGTTATCCTTCATTCTTGCTCCGAGAATAGAACAAGACTAATAAACAAGAGATTATATATTTTCTGAATTAACTTATAAATTAATAAGAAGGCAGGAAGTTTTGATAAAGAACAGGGCAATATAATCATAAAAACCAAGCAAGAGATTAATCAAGATTAGATGTAATAATTTTTAATTTGTAAAATAAAGAAAATTTAAATATAAACTTTTTTATATCCTTTAATCAAAAAATGAATCATTTTGTTATTTTTTACAACGAAATTGCCACAAAAGGCAAGAATAGAATTTTTTTTGAAAGAACTTTAATGAGCAACATAAAAAAGATTATTGGGAAAAAGATAAAAAATTTAGAAAGAAGACATGGTTTTATTGTTTTTGAAGTTGCAAAAGGGGATTATAAAGAAGAAATTAAAGAGAATTTAAAGAATATTCCAGGCATAGCAAATTTTTCTCTTGCTTTTCGCTCTAATTTGAATTTGGATGATATAAAAAAAGATTTAATTAGAATTGCCAAAATAATGGTTTTTAAGACCTTTAAAATTGATTCTTCTCGTTCTTTTAAAAAATTTGCTTTTACATCGTCACAATTAAATGAGATTTTAGGGGCCGAAGTCGTTAAAGCATTAAAAAAAGAAGTTGATTTAGAAAATCCGCAGATAACCTTTTATGTTAAAATTAGTGAAAAAGATTCTTTTATTTACACCGAAAAAATACAAGGTATTGGTGGTTTGCCCGTCGGTTGTAGCGGGAATGTTTTATGTTCGCTTTCCGGGGGAATTGACAGCCCGGTTGCATCTTTCCTTGCCATGAAAAGAGGATGTAAAGTGATTTTTGTTCATTTCTTTAAAGATAATATTGAGTTATTTCAAAAAGAGAATAAGATAATCCAAATTGTTCGAGAATTATGCAGATTTCAGGGAGAATCAAAGTTAATAATAGTTTCTTTTAAGGAAATTCAGAATGAAATAATTAAAAAGATAAGATCTGATTTTAGAATGATTTTTTATAGAAGATTTATGATTAAAATATTAAATGAACTTGCAAAAAAAGAAGAAGCAAAAGCAATTATTACGGGAGATAATCTTGGTCAGGTTGCTTCACAAACATTAGATAATCTGAATTCCATTTATTCTGTGGCAGAGTATCCTATGTTGGCTCCTTTAATAGGGATGAATAAAGAAGAGATAATAAGAATTTCAAAAAGTATTGGTTTGTTTGAACTTTCAATAAAAGATTATGCGGATTGCTGTTCTTTTATGATATCGCCTCACCCGAAGACAAATTCTAAATTAGAAGAAATTAAATTAATAGAAAAGAATATTAATGACTCTTCTAAATTAATAAAAAGCGCAATTGCTGATTCTAAAATTCTTTTTATTAAATGAATGAAACAATAGCTTTAAAAAAGAAAAAACCAAACTAATTATATGAAAGAGAATGTTAATAAATTTGATAAAAATGAAAATGCCGATATTGATGAGAATGGGGATGTTCAATCATGTCCGAGAGTGAAAATGCCTTCAAAAGGAGAGTTAATAGGTGTTGTTTTGCAAAGACTCGGGGGCAATAGAATGGAAGTGAAATGTTCTGATGGAAAAATAAGAAATTGCAGAGTTCCTGGAAGATTCAAGAGAACAATGTGGATAAGACAGAATGATTATGTGATTGTTAGGTTGTGGGAATTTGATAATGAAAGAGCAGACATAGTTTTTCAATATAATTCTTCCGCCGTGAGTCAATTAAAAAAACGCGGGCTTTTAGATTCATTCGAAGAAAACTAAGAAATTTTCTTAGCATTTTATTATTTTTCAAAAAACATAAAATATAAAAAGGGATATTGATAAAATAAAGTATGCTTAAAATAAAAAAAATAAGCGAGGTGCTTGGGAAACACGCTTATACCTCGGAAGGAGAATATTTTGGACAGGTTGAAGAAGCAAGTTTAGGGGAAAATAAAATTGAAGGTTGGAAAATAAGAATCGCAGGAGGAATGTCTAATTTCTTTGCAGGAGCGCGAGGAGTAATAATTCCTCATTCTTTTGTTAAAGCAATAGGCGATGTTTTTATAATTACAAAAGCACAGCTTCCGAATAAAGAGGAGCCAGCATCTCAGTTTGAATTGGAAGAAAATATTCAATAAATAAAAAAAGAAGGCATTATGGTAGCAAACTTTACAGCACAAGCAAGTGGACCAACAATATTGCAAAACCCATTTTTTATAAATATAATTTTACCTTTTTTGCTTGTTTTTACAATTGTTTTTGCCATATTGCAAAAATCAGAGGTCTTAGGAAAAGGAAAAAAACAAATTGACGCTCTTGTTGCTTTGGTTATTGGATTGATTTTTGTTGCTTTCTCTTGGGCTGTAAATCTTATAGATATTATGGTGCCTTTTTTAGCTGTTTCCCTGATTGTGATTTTTGTTTTTCTTGTTTTATGGGGTTCTGTTTGGGGAAATAGTGTTCCCTCTGCTGTTAAGATAGTAATTGGCATTCTTGTTGCGTTGGCTGTTTCTTTTGCTGTCTTATATGTGACGGGTTCCTTAAATTATTTATATAATCTATTTTTATCAGAAGGAGTTGGTAAGACAATATTGATGAATGTTATAATGGGCGTATTTATTATTGGAGCAATTCTTGTTATTCTTCTTGGAAAAGGCGGCGGAGAAGGAAAAAAAGAAAGTTAGTTTATAAGATAAAAGATATGAATGTAGCGTGCAGATATCAATTAGAAAACTTGACTTAAAATAAACAAATTGAGAACATCAAAAAGTGGAAGATTAGTGAAGAAGATAAAAAATTAACTATAACTATGGCCGTCTTTTTTTCAAATATTTCATTCTTCATTATTTTTTATTTTGCTAATCTTTAATGTATCATGCAATATAGCGCATTTGTGCTATTATTTTTATAGATTCATATACTTAAAAGCAGTCATTGATAAAACTTGTTTTTGCTTTTGAAAATAAAAACCGACAACGAAACATATTTAAATAACTGTTTTTTTGTTATATTATGGTTAGTTATTTTAACATTGGTACTATTTTAAATCAGTGGGAATATGCTGGTTTTTTTGATTATCTTCTTCCTTTCTTGTTTGTTTTTGCTGTTGTTTATGGTATCCTTAGTTATGGTAAAATATTCGGGGAGCATAAAGGGGTTCATATAATTGTTTCTTTTGCTGTCGGTTTGATGGCTCTTCAGTGGAGAGGTTATATTGAATTTACAAAAGAAATTTTTCCACAATTAGGGATTGCTTTAAGTGTTGTGTTGGTTGCTTGGATATTAATAAGTTTGTTTGTAAGTGATCAGGATAGAAAGTATTTTGCTTATGGATTGGTTGTTTTGGCTATAATAAGCTTCTTAATTATACTATATAATTCTTTTAATAATCTTGGGTTGATTGAATATGGTGAATTTATTGAAGAGAACATCGGTTATATCGTTGGAGCAATTCTTGTTGTAGGTTTAATTATTGCTATTACTTCTTCAACTGGTTCTAAGTCAAGTAGCAGGACGAATAGTTCTTATGGGCCTTGGTTCCTTTTACCATCTAAAGATAAGTAGTTAAAATGGCTTCTGCAGTTAATTTAGAAGGAGTGGGAATTATTTTGCCTATCCTAAGTTTTCTATTAGTATTTATTATTTCTTTTGTTATAATGAATAAATCAAAAATTATTCAAAACAAGGTTGTTGAGTTATTGATCTCAATTATTCTTGCTACTATTTTTGTTGCTTCGTTAGGGCCAAGAGAGTATGTGACTTTTATTGTGCCCGGTTTTGCTATATTAATAGTTCTTTTATTTATGATAATGGCTGTTAGTGGTTTTGTAGGGGTTGGCGACAAGTTTGGAAAAAACATAGGAAAGGGGTTTATTATTATTCTTATTATATTTTTCTTTATAGCCGGATTATTTGTATTTTCTGCTCATCTTGAACCTTATTTGCCAAATGCTCAAGACGATGGAACACATAATGTCCTAAAATCTTTTTTAAACTGGATTTATACTCCAAAAATTGCTGGCGCGATTTTGTTGATAATAGCGGGTTTAGTTGTTAGCTGGATTTTAATTAAAAAGAGTTAGGATTTTTATTTAATTTTTCTTTTTGATTTTTATTTAATGAGGAATATACTGAGTTAAATGTTTTTTGCGTTTCAATTATCTCTTTTTTTATATCTTCAATGTTTGTCATATACTCTCCGACTTTCTGCAAAACGCTTAATTGTAGCCTGTCTATTATTTTTTCTATTTTTTCAACTCTTTTATTTAGTAAATCTATTCTTGATTCTAAGAAACCTCTCATTTCAATTATTTTTTCTATTTCTTTTTTTAATGACAAAAGTTTTTCATCAATAACTTGCTCTGTTATATCTGTAATTGTATCAGCATTAATTTCTGAGCCATAATCCGAGTATTGGTTTGTATAATCGGCGTTATATTGAGGTGCGTATTCTTGCGAATAGTATGCTGTGCTTTTTAAATCATTTGCCATTGGAATTTGCGTTTGGCCTTGCATTGGCGAAGGCGGGGGAAAATTATATGTTGAGAATTGCTGTGGAGGTGGCATTGGAGCTTGTGATTGTACTTGTTCTGTGGATTCATACATTATTGAAGGTGTCATTTCTTGAAATTTTTCTTTTTCTAAATTTGGTGTTTTTCCTTCCATTTTATTTTCTGTTATTGCTTTTTTTATTTCTAATTCTGCAAAGGCGTTACTTATTTCTTCAACAGGCACTCCTGCTTGTTGTAGGGACAGACCAATCTGATTATCATCTATCCCTTTTTCCCTCATTTTTTTTATTTCTTCTTTAATTTCCATTTCATCTTTCTCTTAATATGTCTAACTGCCTTTGAATTATCATTAAATCCTCTTTTCTTGCTGAGTTATCGGCTTGTTCGCTTATCTTTTCCATTAACCTTTTTATTTGGCTAATCTCTTCGTTTATTTTTAAGATTATTTTTTTTATCTCCTGAATTTCATTAAAGCTTTTCTCTTTTAGGTCTATAACGGTTTTGCTAATTAATATAACTCGTTCTCGCAGGAGGCGTTGTTTCTCTTCCAAATCGCGAATGCGAAATATAGGATCTTGATAGTATGAATACTCTTTTTCATTCATTATTTAATTAAGTAAAATAGGTTTAAAATAGTTTGCGTTGCTGTTATTTTGAGAGTTGGGCATAGGCCGGTTTCTGTTGAAAGTTGTTTAACAAATCTTTCATGCTGACATCAGTCTAAGCGCGTGGCGAAGACGCTTGCATCAGCGAAGACAGCCGTTTCATCCAATCTCTTAACTCATTGATTCCCGCAAGGTTCATTTCTTGTTAAGAGCGGTGTCGTTTCTGTTCTGGAGCTCTGCCTCGCGACAGTTTGCTTTCGCAAATCGCTTTTTCCTTTATATGAAAGGGATGTCCGGACCTTCCTCAGGATAAAATTTATCATATTTTTGCTCATTGAAGAGCTATCCCGAAGTCAGCTGCCCAACTTTCAAATAATTATAAATTTTTATTTTAAAAAGCTTTTTGATTTTTCGCATTGTTAAGTTAATTGGGCTCAATTCTGTAACTTTCTATAAAAATTTCTGAACTCCTGGACTTCCAGTCATAGCAGAAATATAAAAGTTTATAGTACTTTTTATTCCACCTTTACAAGATGAGCACCAATTTTTCAATAATTCCGTCTACTACAAAAAGATAAAACTTTCGGAGTATTGTTAGTTAAATATTTTTTACTAATTGTTGGTAAATATTTTATATCTATTTTATTGCGACGATTCTTTTTCAGTGTGAAATTTTCTAATTAAAAGAAACTTAAGAACCAATCTAAAAAGACCAATTAACTTAACAATGTATTGATTTTAACAAAATCCTCTTTTCGTTGGGTTGCCGAACAAATCAAAAAAGATTAGTTTAATCCAGCCGAGGTAGGGTATTCTGAAAACAGCTTTTCCGATTATTTTTTCTTTTGATATGTTTGTTTCATCAATTCTTGTTAAACCATTTGGCACTATTTGATTTTGATTATTGTCTCCTTTTGTTCCGATTGGCTCTTTTGAAACTATTCTGTGAATAATCGGATATTTTGAGCTTGCTTCAAATATAATTATATCCCCTTTTTTATATTCTTTTTTTCCAATTACAACAACTATATCTCCTTTGTTCAAGCCATTCTTTAATGGGTAGCCAGAAAACTCTTTTTTTGAGATGTTTTTTTGTTCATACCACATTCCATTTTTATCCCACCATTCATCAAAGCTTTCGTCGTGATACATTGAACAGGATTCTACTATCACAACGGGAAGTTTGCTTCCAGTTAAGAATGCCATAGTAGGAAAAAGCACAAATTTTATCAAAATAATCATTAAAATTATTGATACAATCCAGGAAGACCAGCTGTCTTTTTTTAAAAAATTCCAAAAAACAATAATAAAATTTTCTTTTTTATTTTTCATCTTATTCTTAATAAATAGAATGGCTTTTTAAATTATATGCTCTTTTCTTTAATTGGCTGTTAGATAGGAGCAGTATGACTTATTGGTTATTTGCTGTTCTTTGTCATTCTCAATTTTATTAAATAAGCGAAGAGATTCTATTTAATTTTTTTAGATAATCTTTTGAGTAATATTCACTCTTTGCAATAGGAAAGGTGTCACTAACTTTACAGCCCGTTCTTTAATAAAGTTTATTAAACTTAAATTTTTTTTAATTTGATGGGTTATTTAAATTTAATATTTAGAATTTTAATTTTAGTAAATATTGTTCTTTGTATTTCTATTTTAATTGAGAAAAAAGATGAAAATTCTAATTTGTGTTTTGCTTCAAATAATGGATGCTCTTATGTTCAAGAATCTGAATATAGTCATATTTTTGGAATAAGTCTGGCTTTTCTTGGACTAATCTTTTTTTCTATTTTATTTCTTTTGAATATTTTTATTAGTATAAAAAGAGATTTTCTTTTTTTATTTCCTTTGTTTTCTTTTTTTGGTGCGATCTTTGCTTTTTATTTAATTTATATTCAATTTTTTAAGATAAAATCTATATGCTTTAAATGTATAATTATTGATTCAATCGCTATTTTATTGTTTTTATTATCCATTTTTGTTTTTTTGAAGAAAGATAAAAAAAGTTTTTATAAAAACGAATTGCGCTGTTAGTTTAGTGGCAGAATGCTAGCTTCCCAAGCTGGAGACGCGGGTTCGATTCCCGCACAGCGCATACTTAAATTTAAAAACTTGTCCTTTATATCTTTTTTATGAAATCTTATGAATTAATGCTTGAAGAAGCTTACAAAAAAGTTAAGGTAGTTGAGAAATCAAGAGAGAGGTTTGAAGTTCCAAAAATAAAAGGATTTATTGAAGGAAAAAATACTATAATCACTAATTTGTTTGATATTGCAGATTATATTAGAAGACCTATTGCGCATATCTCAAAATTTTTGATGAAACAGCTCGCAACTTCCGGAAAAATTGAGGAAAAAAGATTAATTTTGAATACAAAGATTAATCTTGAAAAAATTAGCGAGAAGATTGATGTTTATGTTAAGGAGTTCGTAATATGCAAGGAATGTGGGAAACCCGATACAGAATTAATTAGTGAAAAAGGTATTAAGTTTAAGCATTGTCTTGCTTGTGGCGCGAAATCTCCTGTTATTAGTAAATTTTAACGAAAAAGTTTATTAAGCAAAAATAATTCATAAAAAAATGTATATAAAAATACACGAATCTTACAGGAATGTTGTGGCTTTATGCGATAAGGAATTAATCGGCAAAAAATTTGAGGAAGAAAATTGCCAGCTTGATATGAGGGAGAGTTTCTTTAAGGGCAGAGAAATAGAGGAGAAAGAGGCGATAAAGGAAATAAAAAAACAATTCGTTAAAAACGCAACTTTTAATATTGTTGGAAAAAAAGCAATTAAAACCGCTTTAAGTGCGGGTTTAATCCAGGAAGAAGATGTTGGAGAAATAAATAATATTCCTTTTGTTCTTGTTTTATTATAATATACAAAGATTTATATATTTTTTATTTTGAATTAGATTATGAGAATAATTTCTTTGCACTGTGATTATATAAAATTTAAGCCAGTTAAAAAAGCAATAAAAAATGCTGAAGAGATAAAAGAAAACGAAGAGAAAGAGATTTTAAATCCTTTAGTAATACTAACTGCTGTTGAAAGAGGGGATAATGATGAAATAATAAGAGAAATGGTTTCCTCTGTGCAAAAGATAGCAAAAGATGTCGGAGCGGACAAAGTTGTTTTGTATCCTTATGCACATTTATCTTCAAATCTGTCTGATCCGGAAACAGCAAAAGAATATTTAGTTGAGGCAGAATCTGCTTTAAAAAAACTTGGGTTTGAGGTTGTTCGTGCGCCTTTTGGCTATTATAAGGAGTTTGAGCTTAAATGCAAGGGACACCCACTTTCAGAATTATCAAAAGAGTTCAGAAATAAATCTCAATTAGAAAAAGAGATAGATTCTAAGAAAATTGAAAAAAAAGAAAAACCCGAAAAAATCTCTTCTCTTTTAAAAGAGGCTTCCCGTTCAAAACTTGACACTTCAAAATTAAAAGAAAACGACCACAGAATAATTGGGCAAAAATTAGATTTATTTTCATTTAATGAATCTTCGCCCGGTTCTGTTTTTTGGCATCCAAAAGGACAGATAATTTTCAATGAACTTGTTAATTTTTCAAGAGAGTTGCAATCAAAAATGGGTTATAAAGAGGTTGCAACTCCGATTATTTTTGACAATAAATTATGGAAAATTTCAGGACATTGGGACCATTATAAAGAAAATATGTTTATTACAGAGTATGAAAAAGGTGAGTTTGCTATTAAACCAATGAATTGTCCTGGTCACATGCTTCTTTTTAGAGCAAAAACAGTTAGTTATAAGGATCTTCCAATAAGATTTTCAGAATACACCTCGATACATAGAATGGAGCTATCTGGCGTTCTTGCCGGATTATTTAGATTAATTCACTTTCATCAAGATGATAGTCATATTTTTTGTTCTTTTGAGCAATTAGAAGCAGAAATAGTTTCAATTGTTGAGTTAATAAATATAATCTACAAGAAAACTTTTGCGTTTAATAAAATTGAAGTTAAATTATCAACTCGGCCCGATAATTTTATTGGTGATATAAATGATTGGAATAAAGCAGAAGAGATTCTTAAGGAGACATTGAAAAAAACAAAGATGAATTTTCAAATAAAAGAAGGTGAGGGGGCTTTTTATGGTCCGAAAATAGATTTTGATGTTGAGGACTCGCTTGGAAGAAAATGGCAGTGCTCAACCATTCAATTAGATATGCAACTTCCAAAGAGATTTGACTTAAAATACATAGGTGGCAATAATAAGAAGTATGAACCTCTTGTGATACATAGAGCTGTTTTTGGTTCAATTGAAAGATTTATTGGAGTTTTGCTTGAACATACAAACGGCGCTCTTCCTCTTTGGCTTTCGCCAATTCAGGTTCGTGTGTTAAACTTTACTGACAGAAATGTGAATTATGCAAAAAAGGTTATTAAACAACTAACTGATGAAATTCCTTATTTAAGAGTAGATTATGATTTTCGAAATACTACGATTAATGACAAAATTAGAGATGCAGAGCTTGAGAAGATAAATTATATAATTGTCTTGGGAGATAAAGAGGAAAAGGCAAATAGTCTGGCTGTAAGAGAAAGAGGGAAAAAACCCGTCTTTAATGTTAAGATTAATGTTTTTTTAAGTGAATTAAAGGATAGAATAAAAAATAGAAATTAGTTTTAGATATACCCAAATTTTTTTTCTCTTTTAAAGCAAGGAGTTTTGTATATCCTGACATAATGGTCGTTATTTACTCTGCTTGACTTATAAGGGCTTTTTGGTCCATCTATTTCAAGATTCAATCTTCTAAGAAAATTTTCAATATTTCGATTTGCGATTTCTCTTATTCTATCAATATTATATTCTTTTCTTCTGTTGTTCATTAGGTTTTGAAAAAATAAGGTTTTTTAAATCTTTCTATTCTTTTTCTTGTCATGTCAATTTTTTGTTGATGTAATAGAAACTCATTTTAATAAATTTTTAAGATTATATTTTTTTAGTTCATGAACTTCAATCAATCTTATATTTATATTTTTATTTCTTTTTGCTCTTGCAACTTCTTTATATGTTTCCCTTGAAAATGAGAATGCGATTACACAACTTTACTTCACGGCATTAAATCATGCATTTGCCAAATATCGTTTGGAATTTTTCCTTTTTTGTAATCCGTTTCTGTTCCATCTGCTCTTTTTTGGCATTTCTTACATTTGTAAGGTTCTCTTACTTTATCAATGTTAAATGTATAATTTTCTCCTTTGGTATAGAAGAATATTGTGTCATGTTTTTCTTGCGAATCTTATTTTAGAAGCACCGCCGCCACCATACCACCATATTATTTCATTCTGAAAATTATTTTTTCCAAAAATTTTATCCATTTCAACTTTGAGATAATGACAAAATTCCTAATTGTAATACAAATAAATAGAACCTGTGTTTTTTAAAACTCTGTAAAACTGCCTAATCTTTTTGACATCCAATCTATGTAATGTTCTACTTTTCTTTTCGTTATTTCTTCAAATGTTTTTGATGGGTCTTTATCATACTATAGGTTTACATATTTTGGATTAAAAGAAAACGGCGGACTAATATATATTAAATCTATGCTACTGTCAAGAAATTTTTTTAAAACACTATAACAATCTTTGCGATAAATTGTGTTTGTTTTCATCATAGTTTTAATTATTTGATTATTATTTATAAATTTTTTCTATGTAACCACTATATAATTTATACAAATCTTTATTTTAGATTTTTTTTCTGTTGATAGGTTAAGTTTAAATATCTGTTTTAATTTTATAGCTTAATAGAAATATCATGGCGGAAAGAGAAGTTGTAATAAAGGAGAAGCTTGAACACAATGGAATCTTTGATTTTGCGGCACTTTATAGTTATATATTTAATTGGTTAAGAGTAGAAGAGGGATACGGCGTTGTTGAAAAAAAATATGCCGAAAAAATTTCTGGTTCTGTAAGGAGTATTGAGATAGAATGGTCTGCTACAAAAGTTCTGTCTGATTATTTTAAGGCTGAAATAGGGATTAAGTGGAGCATAGAAGGGTTAACCGATGTTGAAGTTGAAATTGTAGGACAATCTGGGAAGAAGAAAGTAAACAAAGGAAAAATAGAGCTATCTTTTAGTGGCATTCTTATTAGAGATTACGAGGGTAAATGGGAGGTGTCTCCTTTTTATAAATTTTTAAGAGATGCATATAATAAATATGTTATTCCATCTTCAGTAGAAGACATGCAGACAAAAGTTAGTTCAACAGTTATTTCTTTGAAAGAAAACATTAAATCAATGCTGGATTTATTAGGAAATCGTGAAAAAAGAAAATCTCTTTAATTTTTAATATTATTTTTTTTGGTTTTTTTAAGCATCTCATTAACTTCTTTTTTCTCTTTTTCGATTTCTTTTATTTTTTTCATTATGTCTTCTGAATCTTCTCTCAGTTCTTCTTTTTCTTTTATATCATCATTTTCATTTACAATATTGTTCTTAATCTTCTCAACTGCAGTTATCGGAATTGCTTCCATTATATCGGTGAGAGAAAGCTTTTCCATTTTTAGTATGCTTTTAGTTTCATCTTCCACATGGGCCTTTAAAATTCCCATTCCTGATAGAACACAATTAAGATTCCATAGTACCTTTCCATCAACACTTTGAACAACAGCAATTATTTTTCTTATTTTGTCGGTGATATTTCTGTTTTTCATTTCATCTTCTAAGATGCCTTCCAATGCGTCTAAGTCGATTTTTGTGTTTAAATCAAGTTTTTCCGGTGTTTTTTTGTTTAGTGCTTTTAGAATTTGTAAATCAATTTTTCTATCCAGAGTGAAAGCCGCAATTTGTTTTTTAGACGGAATAAAAAAATCAATTTGATGAATATTGTTCCCTGTTTCAAAGTCCAAGATAAAAAATCCAGCAATCATAAATGAATCAGAATTATTCTTTTTAAATTGCTTAAATTCTTTCGAATTATTCAATTTTTCAATATATGGTCCGAGCTTCATTTTAATCTAAATATCGATTTTGGCTTTTAAATGTTTTGTTTTAGAAGTTTTCTTCCATAAGAGAAGATAGTTTTCTTTTTATTTCATTTATTTCTTCTTCTAATGTTAAATCTTTATTATATGCAATTTTCTCTTCTTCGCTCATTTTTTGCATAACTTTTAACATAGATGTTTTTGGCAACAATTTATCCAATATTTTTAAGTTCTCTGATGTCTCTTCTATTTTGTTTTTTAAAGCAATTTTAAGGGCGAGCTCTTCTTTTCTTAATTTTAAGTATTCTCTCAATTTTTTTAGAATGTTTAATGTGCTATATTCTATTTCAAGTACACCTTTTTTTCCTTCTATGCACTCTCTACGAGAAAATCGCAGATACTCAATGCTCATTTTAATCTATTTTATCAAAAATCTCCTGATTTATTTCTTCTATCTTTGATTTTACTTCTTGTATTTCTTTTTCCCATGAAGATAACTCTTGTTCTTCTCTTAGCTTAACCTCTCTTATCTTTCTTAGAAGCTCGTCTATTGAATCTATTTTATTTTTTGCTTCTTCAAGAGTTTTTCGAGCAGAGTGAAATCTATCAATCCTGATAAATACATCGTTATTCTTTTTAACTTTTGTTTCACTGGAAAGCTCTTGTGTTTTTAGTGATCTAATTGGAGAACCGACTATGTCTTCAAATTTAGATGGAGGTGGAGAAATAGTTGGTTTCCATTCATCTAATTCCACTGAAACAAATTTCTTTTCTTTATTGTCTTTTGTTTCCGGTTTCTCCACGGCACTTTTTATTGCGGCTTGAACAAAACCCACATTTTTTGGACTATTAGGGAAAGAAGGAAGCTCGTGATCTTCATTGTTATCTTCGCTATTTTCAAGCTCTTCAATAATTTCTCTTGCTCCCTTTGGTTTGTATTTTGGTGAAGGTATCTCTTTTAGTTCTTGTTCTTTTATATCAAAATCATCTTCATAATCTTCTTTTTTTAATGAATTAGGAAGGGTTAAATTACTTTTATAAGAATCATTTAAGGGCGGTAAATCGGGAAGTTGGTCTTTTTTCTCTTTTTTACTCCAGAACATAATAAAAAATCTTTTTGAGAATTTAAATAGATTTATATTAATTTTTTAGTAGTGATTAGATAAAAAAACAGATTAGAAAGTTTTTTAATCTTTCATTTGCAATTTTAATTTATGCAGATAAATTTACTCAAAGATATTGTTGTTTCTATCGCCGGCAGGAGCGCGGCCAACATAGTTGATATTCTTCATAAATCAAAAGATGTGAATGAATTTATAATTTCTAAAAAAATGAAAATTACAATAAATCAAACAAGAACAATTTTGTATGATCTTTTAGAAGAAGGGTTGGTTAGTTTTACGCGAAAAAAAGACAAGAAAAAAGGAGGATGGTATATTTATTATTGGACTTTAAACTCTGGAAAAAGTTTAAGGAAGTTTAGAGAGAGGCTTCAAAAGCGTTTATCCGATATAAATTCAGAGATAGGAAATAGGAAATCGCGTAGATTTTATCTTTGCGAAAACTGTTCAACAGAATACACAGAAGAAAATGCTTTGCTGAATAATTATTCTTGTCCCGAATGCGGCGAGGTATTAAGTTTAAAAGATACAAATGCCGAGATTACTTCTTTGCAAAAAGAGGCAAATAAAATTTCTAATTTATTAAGTGAAATAGATGGTGAAATTTCTTTGATTGAAGAAAAAGAAACTAAAACAAAACACAGAAAGCATTTGGCAGAATTAAGAAAAAAGAAAGCTCAAAGAGAACTTAAGAAAAAAGAAAGAGAGAAAATTGCAAAGAAAACTCATTTAAAAAATAAAAGAAACTTAAAATGAACAGAAATCTTTATCTAAAAGAGAATTTATCTAAAAGACATTTTTTTCAAAAAAGAAGTTATTCTGCTGTTTTTTGGATTATTCTTCTTTCTTGCTTATTTACTGTTTTAACTTTTATTCTTGAAATTTCTTTTTGTGGAACTAATCTTTCTAACTGCGCGCCCCTTGATTTTTTGGCTTTAAGACCCTCAAATTTTATCAGTGGTATGTATCTTTGGACTATTGTAACTCACATTTTTGTTCATGGCGGATTTTTTCATCTTTTTGTTAATTTAGTTTGTTTTTTCTCTCTTGGACAACTATCTGAAAGAATTCTTGGAAAAAAAAGATTTTTGATTTTCTTTATTTTAGCAGGCATATTTGCCGGATTAATGTCAGCGGTTTTTTCAGTTTTATTTGGGAATAGTTCTTGGGGTAGTAGAATTTTTGGTTCTCCGAACATTTATATGGTTGGCTCTTCTGGAGCAATTTTCGCTTTAGCGGGCCTATTTGTAGTCCTTTTGCCAAAAATTAGATTTGGAATTATTTTTTTGCCGTTTTTTTCTTTTCCGGCCTATATTATAATTCCTACGATTCTGATAATTTTGTGGGTTCTTTCTGTGACAATGAATCTGCCATTGGGTAATGTGGCTCATGCAAGCGGATTTATCTTCGGTTTAATTTATGGAGAATATTTAAGATTAAAATATAGGAACAAAGTAAATTTATTAAGGAGAATGATAGTATGAGAAAAAACAAAAAAAATTTTATAGAACATTTTAAAAAACGGCTTAAAGAAACTTTTAGTTATTTAAAAGAAATTAAAAAGTATTTTTTAGCAGCTTTTCTAATTTTTTTTCTTTTTGTATTTGTTGGTTATGTTTTTTCTGAAAATTTCTCTTTTCTTGATAAAATGCTTTTGAAAATAATTGAAGAAACCAAGGGCATGAGCGGAATAGAATTATTTTTCTTCATTTTTAAGAATAATCTGCTTATTTGTTTTTTTACAATTCTTTTAGGAGTTTTATTAAGTATTTTTACGATGATGGTTGCTATTTATAATGGCATTCTTCTTGGATATGTATTAAGGAAACTTGTTATTAGTGATCGCTTGTTGGAAATTTGGAGAATTTTTCCCCACGGGATTTTTGAACTTCCTGCTATTTTTATCTCCTTGGCGCTTGGTTTAAAAATTGGTTTGTTTGTTTTTTTCAGAAAAAAGAAAGAGAGATATTTTGATGTGTTAACTAAATCACTTAATGTTTTTTTCTTTATCGTCTTGCCTCTTTTGTTTATTGCTGCGATAATAGAATCTATTTTAATTATTTATCTCTGAATATCATAAGTATTTTAAACTTATTTTTCATTAAAAAAATATGATAACTAATAGCGAGATAATTGATGAAATAGATGAAAAGTTTGAATTGGAGAATACAAAAAAAGTAGAGGCTGCTTTATTTGTTGCAGGCAGATTCTTAAGTTTGCAAGAGATTGTTTCTCTTACTAATGTTAATCCAATTGTTTTGAAAAAGATACTTGGGAACTTAAAAGACAAATATGAAAAAAGCGGGATTACAATAATAAACAAGGGAAATTTGTGGAAAATGGATGTTCTTCCTGATTATTCTTGGATTGTTAATAAACTTGCTACTGGCTCTTCTGAATTTAGTAAAGCCGAGCAAGCAACGCTTGCAGTAATAGCCCATAAACAACCAATAAAACAGAGTTTAATAATAAAGATGCGCGGAAATAAGGCTTATGACCATATAAAGAAGTTTGAGGAAATGGCTTTAATAACAAAAAAGAAAAGCGGACATACTTTTGTTATTTCTCTTTCTGATAACTTTTTTGACTATTTTCAGATTGGCGGCAGCGAATTAAAAGAAAATTCAGTTGAAGGAAACAAAAATGAATTGGATTGATGGATTTTTTTTCTTTTATATGTTTGTTGGTTTGTATCTGCTAAGTCTTTTATTATTTGTTTATTTTCAGAATAGGAAAAAAATGTATGAATATCCAAAGGGAACTCCTGTTCCTGTTAGCATTGTTGTTCCTTGTTTTAATGAAGGTAATAAAATCGGAGGCACAATAGAATCTTTATTAAATTTAAATTATCCGAAAGAAATGATTGAAATTATAGTAGTTGATGATAAATCAACTGATAATTCTGTATCTGTTATTAAGAGATATGTTAAAAAAAATAAAAACATTCGGCTTTTAGTAAATGAAAAAAACTCTGGCGGGGCTGCTTATCCTTTGAACAGAGGGATAAAAGCTGCAAAATATGATGTTATCGCGGTAGCTGATGCTGATTCAACACCTGAAAGAGATGCTTTAATAAAAATGATTGGTTTTCTTCAAGCGGAGAAAGATGTCGCAGCGGTTACTTGTGCGGTTTTAGTAAAAGAACCAAAAACTTTTATTCAAAAAATGCAGGCAATAGAATATGCGAGCATTGCTTTTTCAAGAAAATTATTGGATTTTTTAGACAGCGTTTATGTTACTCCGGGCCCATTTGCTATCTATAAAAAGTCGGCTTTATTTGAAGCTGGTTTATTTGATACAAAAAATTTAACACAGGATATTGAGATAGTGTGGAATCTTATTTCAAAAGGATATAAAGCGAGAATGTGTCTGTCCGCGGTTGTATTTTCTTCTTCTCCGCCGACCATAAAAAAATGGTTTAAACAAAGAATTAGGTGGAATATTGGAGGAACTCAGACCATATTAAAGTATAGAAAATTATTTTTTAAGAGAGGAATGCTTGGCTATTTTATAATTCCTTTTTTTACATTTTCTTTAATATTGGGTTTAATGGGTCTTTCTCTTTTTACATATTTGTTTATCATTCGAACAATATCTTTTTATTTGGTTACTAAGTATTCTGTTTATGCTGATACTTCAATTTTGAGATTTCAAGAATTTTCTTTTTTGCCTTCTGTTTTGAATTATTTTGGTTTTGTTCTTTTTGCACTTGGTTTATGGTTCACTTTTTTTACTTTATCTGGAATTAAAAAAACAGGCAAATTTGATTCTCAAAATATTTTTAATGTTTTAATCTATTCGTTAATCTATTTAACTGTATATCCGATAACTTTAATAACAGCACTTTATAAAATGATAAGGGGAAGATATACATGGTAATGCAAAATTCAAAAAAATCTTTTTTGTATGCTTTGATATTTACGATAGTTGTGTTTCTAATAGGTTTTTATTTAGGATATTTAATGGAGATAAATAGGGCTGATAAAATCAAAGAAATCTTACTGAATTCAGAGTTGAATCTACTTGACGAGCAACTGAGAAATAGGATAGTATCGCAAGAAAATTTAAGCTGTTCGCTTGCAAAAGAAAGTGTGTTTAATTTTGCAGATAAAATTTACAAAGAGGCAATGCTAATGGAAGAATATGATGCAAAAAGTCAATTTACTAATGAAATAAGACTTCTTCATAGGAGGTATGATGTATTAAGAATGATGCTTTGGCTTGAAAGCAGTGAAATAAGAAAGAAATGTGGAGAGAACACATATCATTCTGTTATCTATCTTTATAATTATGCTGAAGAGAGACGAGACAATAGAGCAAAACAAGCGGCCTTTTCCAGAATTCTTGAAGACCTGAAACGAAATAATCCTTCAGAGATTCTCTTAATTCCATTATCGGCAAATCAAAATCTTGATTCTATTGTTTTAATGACAAAAGTATTGTCTGTTAAGGAGATTCCTTCAATTATTATAGATGACAGGATAGTTATTAATGAATTATTATCTGCAAGAGATTTGGAAAAAATTATCTTTCAGAATTCAACAAGTTAATTATGTTTAATTTTATAAAGTTTGAAGTATGATTTTTTTTATGAATAAAATATCAACCGGGAATTATGAGTTTGATAAATGGCTTTTTGGAGGTTTTGAGAAAGATATAGTTACTGTAATTTATGGAGATTCCGGAACAGGGAAGACAAATTTTTGTCTGTTGGCCGCTGTTAATCAGGCAAAGAAAGGAAATAAGGTTATTTACATTGATACAGAAGGAGGTTTTAGTTTAGAGAGAGTAAAGCAATTATCAGAATCCGAGTATAAGAGGGTTCTTGAGAATATCCTGTTGTTAAAACCAGCAAATTTTAATGAACAAAAAGAAGCATTCAAAACTCTGCTAAAAAATTTGAAGAATCAAATAAGTCTTATTATTGTAGATGGGATGACTATTCTTTATAGAGTTGAACTTGCTACAGCCAAGGAAGAGAGAACAGAAAGTTTATCTAAAATAAATTCAGAACTAGTTAAACAAATAAAGACGCTGGCTGAAATTTCAAGAAAGAGAGAGATACCTGTTATTATAACGAATCAAGTTTATAGATGGGATGAACAAAGCAAAATGGTTGGAGGAGATATTTTAAGATATTGGAGCAAATGCCATATTGAACTAATTAATGAAAATGGAAAAAGAAAGGCAATATTAAGAAAACATAGAAGTTTATCTGAAAAAGAATTTGATTTTATAATTATAAATGAAGGTATTAAAAGAAGGGGCTGGCTTTGATTAGTCAAGGAGTATTTTTAAGGGAATATCAAAAGATTTATTAATAGTAATCTTTTTTTATTTATATGAAAAAAAGGGTAGTATTACTATTTTATTTTTTTATTATGAATTTATTATTCTTGCATTTTGTTATTGCGGGGAGCTGTGAATGTGACTCTTGTTTTGATTGCACTCTAAAGTTACTTAGTTGTCAAGAAGTAAAACTAACAAGGAACATCACCTTTGATCCAAAAGACCTTTCTGTTAAAGAAATGAGAAGCCCAGTTTATAATTTCTTTTCTGGGACTTCGCCCGCCTGTATTACAATTGGAAAAAATAAGATATTTGATTGTCAAAATTATACAATTAGGGGAAAGGTGAAAAAAGATTCTTTTTTGTTTATTAGAGGAGGTTACGGTATGGGTGAGACGGGAATAGAATTATCTTCTATTTCTGCTCGAGCAACAGTTAAAAATTGTTTCATATCAGATTTTGTGAAAGGGATTCATGATAAGGGTATAGGAAATGAAATTATTTACAATAATATAGAAGGGAACACAGTCGGAATTCTAAATGATGCTTGGAAGAGCAATTATTCATTTAATAATATTCACTTAAATTCTAGAGGAATTAGTAGTTATGGTCCTTCATATTTTTCTTTTAATAATATTTCACATAATTTTGTGTATGGTGTTGAGTTTTATGGAGGTTATTTTGGTCAGAATAACATATGCTTTAATGGAATTGTGGATTATAGTAATATGTATTCTTATGCTAAAAGTGAAGTATTTGATGTTATATTTATATATTTAAAGTCTAAGAGTAAAAGAGTTGGAGGTGGAAAGTGGGAGAAGAATAATACATGTGAATCTAATAGTTTGAATTCTAATGAAATATGTCTCCCTTGTGAGAGCAAAATCTCTTGTTTTTGTGATTCTTGTGTAAGTTGTTCTGAGAAACTAAATAATCCTATCTGTTCTGATGTTGCTCTTTTAAATGACATAAACACAGACGATGTTCGACCATTTGAAGAACCTTTTTATTCACATTTTAGAACTCGTGCGTGCATTAATATAGGATTAAATAATGTTATCTTTGATTTGGGAGGACACAAAATAACTAAATCTGACGATTATACAAGAAATGGAATATACTTATTTTATAAAAGTAATGGGATAACAATAAAGAATGGAGAAATAAGCGGATTTAGTGGGGGAGAGTTTGATTCTGCAATATTATTTATGAATGAACCAAGAAAAGACATAGTAATAGAAAATATTACATTAAGAGATAATCGTTTTGGTATTAGGATAGAGAAATCTAATAATATTACAATATCAGATATTTACGCAGAAAATAACAGCGTTAGTATAATGTTAAAGGATATTTATTATAGATATCGAGTTCCATCAATTAGATATTTGGATGAAGGGAATCATATTCAAAACATAGTTATAAGAGGAGTAAAAACAGGTTTTGATCCACACAGCGGTATAATTTTGAGAAATGTAAGTGATAGTTATTTTGATAATATTATAATAGAAAATAATCTAAACAGAGACAATTATGAAATTTTTGGAATAAATGCAGATGATGTGAAAATGAGTGTTTTTAGAGGGATTAATATTAGTGGCTGTAGCAAAAGTGGTTTTGTATTGACTAAAGGTATAAATAATATGATTAGAGAATCTGTATTTGAGAAGAACGGGGAAGAAGGACTTTATGTTTTCAGCAATAGTGGTGGAACAACCCTCTATGATATAAGGGCTTGTGAAAACAATCAAAAAAACATAAGGTCTAAAAAAGATATTTCTTTTTATTCAAGAGACAGATTATTATCAAATGAAAATAATCCGCGAGGTTTTGGTTATATATATTGTGGAAGTGCAGACGGGGTATTTTGTGATTATGATTGTAGCGGAACAAGAAGGACGCGGAATTATCAAACGGTTAGCGGAAGAATAATCTCTGAATTTAGTAAAAGTTCGTTTAGTGTTCCGGTTAAGGCATTAATTTTAGTTATTTTAGTTATTGTTTTAGTTTTTTTAATATTAAAAATTATGAAGAAAGAAAAATTAGGCAGAGTAAATTATCTTAGAAAAAGTCGTTGAGAATTTTTAAAATTAAAAACAATTAAATATTCTTATTTTTTTCTTATTGTATGGAGTATTGCGAATTAGTTAATTTGTATGGCAAGTTGGATAAAACCTCTTCGAGATTGGAAAAAGTTAAGATTTTGTCTGATTTTTTAAAGAAAATTGCTCAAAAGAAAGAATTCCAGTGGATTTATTTGTTTAAGGGCCGCGTTCTACCTGATTATGACTCTGGCGAGTTTGGTATATCTGATCACTTAATTATAAAAGCGCTGAGTTTTTCTTTTGGAATTGAAAAAGAAGTAATACAAGAAAAACTAAGAAAAATTGGAGATATTGGGGAGATAGCAAAAGAGCTTGCCGAGAAGAAAAAACAAAGAGAACTTTTTTTTAAAAAATTAACTATTCAAAAAGTTTTTGAAAATTTAAAAAAATTAATAAGTATAACTGGAAAGGGCGCGATTGAGAAAAAAATAAATCTGATAGCTGAGCTTTTGAGTCAATCTTCAGGAGAAGAAGCGAAATTCATTGTAAGAACTCTTTTAAGTGATTTAAGGATAGGGATTGCTGATGGTGTTATTAGAGATGCTATTTGTGAAGCTTTTTTCAGTGATGAAAAAGAAGAGATGCAGGAGAAAGTTGAAGAGGCTTTTGAAATAAGTGGGGATTTTGCTTTAGTCTTTAAGGCCGCTGCAACAGGAAAAAGGGCTCTTGAGGAAATTGATATTGTTCCAGGCAAGCCTGTTAGGGTTATGTTAGCTATAAAAGTTGCAGATTTAGAAGAGGCCTTTGAAGTTTGTGGAAAAAAAGTTGCGTTAGAATATAAGTATGATGGTTTTAGAATGATAATAAGCAAAAAAGACAAAGAAATTAAATTATTTACAAGAAAACTTGAAGATGTTAGCCTTCAATTTCCCGATGTTCTATCGGTTGCTCTTGAGAATGTAAAAGGGGATAGTTTTGTTTTAGATTCAGAAGTTGTGGGGTTTAATCCAGATACAAAAGAGTATATGCCCTTTGAAGCAATCAGTCAGAGAATTAAGCGGAAGTATGAAATAGAAAATCTTGTTAGAAAATTGCCTGTTGAAGTAAATGTTTTTGATATTTTATATTATAATGGGAAGAGCACAATGAAATTGCCTTTTATTGAAAGAAGAAGAATTATTGAAAAAATTGTTAAGGCAGAAGATTTTAAGATAAAACCTTCTGTTCAGATAATTACAGATGATATTAATGAGGCAAGAGAATTTTATGAAAATGCGTTGCGCCTTGGAAAAGAAGGAGTTATGATAAAGAACTTAGATGCCCCATATAAACAAGGAAGAAGAGTTGGTTATATGGTTAAATTAAAACCGACAATTAATGAATTGGATTTAGTTATTGTAGGTGCTGAATACGGAAGTGGAAAAAGAGGAGGTTTGTTAACTAGTTATATTGTTGCTTGCAGAGACGATAATAATTTTCTTGAAATTGGAAAAGTTTCTTCTGGATTAAAAGAAAAAGAAGAAGGCAAAGGAACAACCTATGAAGAGATGACTTTTTTGCTTAAACCTTTAATTCTCGAAGAAAAAGAGAGTTATGTTAGAATTAAACCAAAAGTAGTAGTTTCTGTTACATATCAAAATATACAGAAGAGCCCGAGCTATTCTTCGGGTTATGCCTTGCGTTTTCCAAGGATTTTAAATTTTAGACCAGATAGAGATGTAACAGACATTGCTTCTTTGGATGAGATAAAAAAGATATATAATTATTCGACGAGAAAAAAGAAAGATTTATAAATCCTTTTTATTTATAAATAAAATAAAATGAAGTCTAATTTAAAAGTTCAAAATATTGTTGCAACAACTTCTCTTAAAAAACCAATTTCTCTTACAAAATTAGCAAGAACACAATTAAATACGGAGTATAATCCTGAACAGTTTCCTGGTTTGATTATGAGGATAAAAAATCCGAAATCCGCTGTTTTGGTGTTTTCTTCCGGGAATCTTGTTTGTACTGGAACAAAAAGCATAGCACAAGTTAAAGAGGTGATAGACCAGGTAATTAAACAAATTGGCAAGATTGGGGTTAAGATAGTAGAAAAACCAAAGATAACTGTGCAGAATATAGTTGCTTCTGGTAGTATTGATTTTGCTCTTAACCTCAATTTTCTTGCTTTGCAATTAGAGAACACAGAATATGAGCCAGAACAATTTCCTGGCTTGGTATATAAGTTAGTTGAGCCAACAGCAACTTTTTTATTGTTTTCAAATGGGAAGCTTGTCTGCACTGGAACAAAAAATAAAGAGCAACTTGAAGATTCAATGAGACAACTCAATAAAAATATAAAGGAAGCAATTGAGAATAGCAAATAAATTTCTGGATTTATTTATTTTAAGAATTCTGTTAGTTTCTTTTGTTTCTTGTAATTTTTTAAGAAAACAGACTTCTCTGTAAAATTTTCTATTGGAGTAATTAATCTTTCTTGGATTCTTTTTAATGCATCAGATATATTATTAAATTTTTCTGATTCGTGCATAAAAGCTTCTCTTGTAATTTCCCTTAAAATTCCTACGCCAAGAGGTGCGTTATATTCTGGTCTTATCTCTCTAAATATAATACAAAGACATTGTCTCTTTATTTTTTCCAAGTATTCTGTTAGCGCAAGGCGATTTGCGTAGTAAGCTCCTGTAACATCTTTTGCATAATCCTTTCTTCCAAAAAAGATTTCATAATCATGCCAATATTCTTTATTTGAACTTGAAATTTCAATTACTTCAAATCCCCATTTTTCAGGCAACAAAATAAATTCATAATGATTTCCGAGATATTCTCCATTAAATACCATAATTTCGTTTATCTTAGGGTATAATCTTATCTTTTTTATTTTCTCTTTTGATAAGATATTATCTACTGCTGTAATGCTCCATCTTGTAGGAACCATTTTTCTGTTTTTTGCTGTTCCAATTAAACCGGCGGACAATAGTCTTGTCATAGAATAATTGTCAATTCCAGCTTTTTCAAGTTCTATTAGTGCTTCTGTGGCTTTGAGCGAGATATCATTTGTAATATATTCGACTTCTCTTTTTATTTTTGGATTTTCCTGCAATCTTATTCTCTCAACTTCTGATGCTTTCGGGATTATCGGAACCTTTGTCTCTCTTTCTTCATTTAATTTTATTGGGCCTTTTAATTTAAATTCAGTTGAAACTGGTTTATATGCCAGAGCAATCTCTTGCATGGCAGGGATAATTTTGTTTTTTGGTTTTTTTACATTTATTTTTAATCTTCCATAAATCAGTTTATTTCTTAGATTTATTATTGATTGAATTGGCACTTTATTTTTATTCCATATTTTAGGTGAAGAGAAGATTTCTGTATTGCCTTGTTTTTGAGGAGATAAAATTCCTGCATAAACATCTGGGTAGTTCCACCTGCCAACAAATATTTCAGGTGGAGAAGAACCTGAAAATTCTTTTATATTGATTATATTGTTGAAAGAGTCTTTGTAGTCTTCTCCTTTTATTTTCATATATAAAGAAATAAAAGTATGTATATAATTATTTATAAAGAATTGGTTTATTCTTTCATATCAGATATACCTAATAGTATGAAGACAGCTCCAATTAATATCAAAAACCAGAAAAGACCGCCTTTAAAGAAAGTTCCAGCTGCACTCCAAAAATTCCATGCTCCCCAATTTTGAGAATAAAAGCCAACTACGATTGAACCAATCACTATTATTAATCCTACCAGAAGTTCCATCCATTTATTCATTATTTTATAAAAATTGATGACTTTTTAAATATTACTATTCTGTGTTATAAAGTTAGAGATATTATAATGTAGGGGATTAAGAAAGGCCTTACCAAAGGAAAAATTTGGGGGAATCGCACATGTTAAATATCTTGTGAGTAGATTTATCCTTAGGATTAAATCTCCAACTTTCTTCTAAGAAAAATACATCGCTCTGTTTGAGTTCTGCTTTTCTAACCTGTTCAACTAACCTTCTTATATTTTTATATAGAGATTTTAAAGAATCTAATTCCGATGTATTAAATTAATTATTTATTTATATCGCCAACTTCCTTCAATGTCTTTTATTTTACTTTTTAAAGTTTCAAAATCTGAATGATCTACTCTCGCAGAAAATTTCTATTATAATAATCTTAATTCTTAATCTCTCTAACAGAAAGTCCGCAAATATTTTTATAGTATAATGGTTTGGGTTATGAGAATTATAGAATCGTAAGTTTTAAATATTGACATTTATCAATATGATTATGAAAAAAAATAATGAATTATTAAAAGCATTAGCCGATGACATTAGATTTAAAATTGTTAAATATCTTTTAGAAGGAGAAAAATGTGTCTGTGAAATCTTTCCCTATGTAAAAAGAACCCAGTCTACAGTTTCTATTCATCTAGGAAATCTTAAAGATGCGGGAGTTCTTGAATCCAGAAGGGAAGGGAAAAAGGTTTTTTATAAGATTAAGGATAAACGAATTATTGATATTTTTAAAGCCTTAGGAGACTCCAAAGGTAAAATCTTGAAACAAAGTTGTTGCTGTGAGAAATGAAAGATAATCAAATAAAATCTATTGTTAGGGAAGGATATACAAAAATAGCCCAGTCAGGATGCTCATGTAACTGGGGTTGTGGGGGTTGTTGCTAATGAAAATAAAAATTTTAGGTACCGGATGTCCAAACTGCTTGGTCCTTGAAGCAAATACAAGAAAAGCAGTTGATGATATGAAAATAAAAGCAAGTATTGAGAAAGTAACTGATATAGCTAAAATAATGGAATATGGTGTAATATCTACCCCGGCTTTAGTTGTTAATGAAAAAGTTGTGTCTTATGGAAGAGTTTTATCACCTGAAGAAATAAAGAAACTCTTGAGATAAAATGGATCTTTTTTATCCTATCCAGATATTCGTAGATTGGTTAGTTTATTCTATATTTTCTTTAAAACAAGGGACTATCCTTGGAGAAGCAATAAATTTCTTTATTTATGATAGTATTAAGATATTCATTCTACTTGTAGTTATTATTTTTGCAGTTTCTTACATTAGAACTTATTTAGCTCCTGAGAGAGTTAAAAAAATTCTTTCAAATAAGTTTGAAATTTTTGGAAATATGATTGCTGCAACAATTGGAATATTTACACCATTTTGTTCTTGTTCGGCTGTCCCTTTATTTATTGGTTTTGTTGAATCAGGGGTTTCACTCGGAACAACATTTTCATACTTAATCTCTGCTCCCTTGATTAATGAGGTTGCAGCAGCTCTTCTTTTGGGATTATTTGGATGGAAAATTGCATTACTTTATATTGCTTCTGGATGGATTATCTCCGTAGTAGCTGGTTTTATCATGGGAAAGATGCATTTAGAAAAATATGTTGAAGATTATGTATATAAGATCAAAGTTAAAAATAATTTTAGATTAGAAAAGAAAACTCAAAAAGAAAGAGCTAAAGATGCTTATGAAGAGGTTAAGTCCATCATAAAAAAAGTATTCCCTTATGTTCTGGTAGGTATTGCAATTGGAGCATTTATTCACGGTTATGCACCTGAAAATTTATTAACAAATATTGCTGGAAAAGGTAATTGGTTTGCGGTTCCTATTGCAGTCTTAATAGGAATTCCATTGTATTCCAATGCAGCAGGTGTTGTTCCAATTGTAAGTTCTTTAATTGAAAAAGGTCTTCCTTTAGGAACAGCTCTTGCATTTATGATGGCAGTTGTTGCTCTATCCCTTCCAGAAATGATTATATTAAGAAAAGTGCTAAAATTAAGGTTATTGTTAATTTATGTTGCTATTGTTACCGCAGGAATTATTTTTACCGGGTATTTGTTTAATTGGATATTATAAAATGGATTAACAATAAAAGAAATTGCAATTAAGCAATGAGCCAAGGAGTCAACTGTGTGGGGCATTTGATTAATTTAATAGAGCATAGACAACTTTCGATATGGGAAGTTTTGCCAAGAGAGAATATATAAAATTCTTAGCAAGATTTACAACTATAAAGAAAGATTAAGAGACATCAAAAAGAGATTAAAAGATGATAGCATAACTTATGACGACATTGATTGTGTAATGCAAGTATCAAATCCAAAAGAAAATGGAAGAAAAAGAAAAGATGTCCTGTTATCGAGTAGTGAGTTATTCCGAAGAAACGACCATTGTCATTGTCAAGGTCGTTCCTGCCATTGGCGTTAGACCTGTTCTCAAGCCTGTTGACATACCAAGCCCGAAAGCATAGCTCTTCCACTTAAACTTATCACCACCATTTCACAACATTTGGTGTTATGGCTGTATTTTATGACAACAAAGTTGCCGTCATGGAAGCGCGTATAACCCCGCTTATCAAAAGTTTTCTTTCGGTTACCAGGACTATTATTAATAATAATCAAAGTATAAAAATCTTCTTAGAATTAAAGTTTCTTTCTTAATTGTGCAAATGGTTCTAGCAATTCGGGTCGAACTGTTGATTCCAATCCTTTTACTGCACTATCAAAATATTGTAAGTCAGCCATCGTGTAAGCTCTTATATTTGAAGCACCCTTGTCTGGCGCACTTAGCGCCTCCGGAGCTATACCGACTAAACGACCGCCGTCAGCGTCAAGGACGTACCTGCCACCTGCGAGAGACCTGCCCCTAAGCCCGTCGACACACCAAGCCCTCAATTTTGGTCCATTTTCAACTGAGTCTGTGAATACACCCATTGCAGTATCATCATTGAATCTTTGTTTTCCTTCTGCAAAGATGTAATCAACATAATCATTTAAAAGAGATTGATCTCTTGCTAAAACTTTCCAAACTGGATGAGCCTTAACTTGCTCTCTTGTAAGCCATTCGCCAGTCTTTCCTAGTTTTCCTTTCTTGAATTCTTCACCTTGCAAAGCATTATAAACATCTTCTGTTAAAAGCAATGCTCCACCAACTCTTTGTGTATAAGGCGTCATCTCTCTTAAAGTTTTAGAATCAAGAACTAATTTTACTCTGCCGTCTGGATGATAAGCAACAGCATCACCAGTATCAAAGTAATTGTCCATGTAATAAGTTTTAACATTTGCATCAGAATTTCTAACATTAAGTCTTCTTTGCATTAATCCAGCAACAGACATAGGAACTCTGCCATCAGCTATTAACTTCGGCATCTGCTCTATATTTCTGCCGTAAAATTCTCGGTATGCTTCTCGCGTTGCATTTAATTTTAATGTCATGTTATTTGTAGAAAAAAGATCTTTATAAATCTTTTGGTTATGTTACTACTAAGTAATTACTCTATTACTCTCAACCAGATTGTCCGTTTGCTATGTTAACAACTCCTGCTCTAACTTTAGCTCCTCGTTTTACTAAACAAACTTTTCTTCCATTTTCCATAATGGTGCATTCTCCTTCGTTTAGTTCTTCTGGTGTCTTGTTAGTAACATTGTAATTATTTATGTTTCTGTCATAGATCTCATTTCCAGATGCAAAGTTATTTCTGTCTTTAGTATTATTTTTGTCGTTATTCAAAACAACATTGCCAGTCATTCCTTTAGCGAAAAAATAAACTGCAACTAGCAATACAAAAAAAGCTAAAATTATTAATATTAATTTTAAATATTTATTCATCTTGCCCTCCTCTCAATTCTGAATTCATTATGTAAGCTGTCAATTCTTTGAAAGTGGGTTTACAATCAACTCGTGCTTTAATATTTGAAGATGTATCTTTATTTCCTGCCAAGTCTTCAACTTCGAAATGATGAGTTATTGTCTTATTATTATAATCACTTAAATCAACAAAGAATGAGCAGACGAAATAACTTCTTTCTTTGTGGCAATTTTCCAAACTAATCTCTTCAGTTTTATTTTTATAATGGAATTTTATGAACTCGACATTATCTTCCTGAAACTTAATCTCGAAAGTTCCGTTAAATATCTTGCTTCTTGTTGATGTTCGTATTGTTGGTTTTTAGAGTCTACTAAAATATTAATTTCCTTATTCTGACTATTACCTTAATTGTCAACACTTCTAATGGTTAGATTGTTAAGCCATTCTCGAAATGTAAGCTTCTTGCTATACTTAGTTACATTCCTAGCTAATCTTGTTAATCTGCCGTTCCTGTTTTTCCATAATAAAATTAAGACGGCTTACTGCTTTCTAATTCAAGCAGAATGCTACGAGAAGAATAAATTTTTTCATTGGGCGATAATATATTTAACTCATTTGTTGAATCATCAAAAGGTATACATTGAACATTCTTGCAAAGATCAATATTAACTTTTAAGATTATCATAACAATACGTGCAAGTCTTCTTATCGCAATCGAGCTGTCCTTCTTCCAAATGATAGCACTGATAGGCACCAACTAAGTTAATCAGCATTGCACTGCTTAAAATTATTATTAATATTTTTATCTTTTCATCGTGATTTTGTGATTTTTATTGAATATAAAAGAAAGAAAACAAAAATAAATCAAAAGAGAATTTTCTCGTTTATTCAATAAATTAAGAGTTGCAAAGAATTTTAGATAATTATATATGTTATAAATGGAGTTTACTTTACAGCTCCATTTTACAATTTAACTATTGAATAAAAAGCGTTGTTTTTTATAATTTAATAGGATTTTGCAAAATAAGCGATTGTTTTTGTTTTTTTTCCTGTTTTTATGCAAACTCCTTCTTTTTTTGCTTCTTCTATTATTCTTGAAGTTGCGCCGCCTGTTATTTCTTTTAACTCCATTTCGGTTTTTTTGTCATTCACTAAATAAATTTTTACTATGTTTCTCTTTTCGAGCTCTTTTTTCAGCTCTTCTATGCTTTCAGCTTTAACAATGTGACTATCTAAAGATTCCTTTGCTTTTTTGAAAAGATTCTCTTGAATCTCTTTAAGTATTAATTCAATCTTCTCTATTAGCTCTTCTTCTTTTATTGTTTCTTTTTTGTTTTTATCTCTTCTAACTATGATGACTTGGTCTTTTTTAATCTCATTTGGGCCTATTTCTATTCTAATAGGAATGCCTTTTAACTCCCACTCATTAAATTTCCATCCCGCGGAATATTCTTCTCTTGCATCGATAAAAGAATCAAATTTTTTTAGTTTTCTATTTATTTCTTCTGCTTTTTTTAATACTTCTTTTTTGCTTTTTTCAAAAAATATAGGGACTATCACTATTTTATTTTTTGCGATTTTTGGAGGTAATATCAATCCTTTATTATCTCCGTGAGTCATTATTAGCGCACCGATTAGGCGTGTTGAAAAGCCCCAAGAGGTTTGCCAGGCGAAATGTTCTTTTTCATCTTTTCCTTTAAATTTTACATTGAATGCTTTTGCAAAGTTTTGTCCAAGATTATGCACTGTTCCGCACTGCAATGCTTTTCCATCAGGCATTAATGCTTCAATGGTAATTGTTTTTTTTGCTCCAGCAAATTTTTCTGCCTCGGATTTTTCTCCTATTAATACAGGTATCGCAAGAATCTCTTCAATTATCTTTCTATAAGATTCTTTTATTTCTTCGATATTTTTTTCTGCTTCTTCTTCTGTTTCAAAAACACAATGGCCTTCCTGCCATAAGAATTCTCTTGTTCTTAAAAATGGTTTTGTTTGTTTTGCTTCCCATCTAAGAACATTGCACCACTGATTCATTTTTAATGGGAGATCCCTCCAGCTTCTTATCCATTTTGCATAAGAATCGTAAATTATTGTTTCAGATGTGGGCCTTATTGCATATCTTTCACCCTCTTCTTTTTCACTGATATATGCCAGCTCTGGTGCAAAACCTTCTGCGTGCTCTGCTTCTTTTTTAAAGAAAGATTCGGGAATCAATAAAGGAAAATATGCATTTCTTATCTTTTTTTCGTCTAATATTTTATTAAATTCTGCTTGTATATTTTCCCATATAGAATATGCGTTTGGCTTTATAATCATAAATCCCCTGATTGGAGCATAATCCGCCATTTCTGCTTTTTTTATAACTTCGGTATACCATTCGCTTAAATCCGCTTCTTTTTTATTTATTATTCCTTTTACATCTTTTTCAGTTTGATTCATAGAAAGAAATTAATACTATTATTTAAATAGTTTTAGGAGCTTAAAAAAATGATTTTAAAGAAGATTTATATAGGATATTTTATTTAATAAAATATGTTGGGTATTTCAAAAAAGGGGCAAATGACCATTTGGATTATAGTTGCAATTTTGGTTGTTGGTATAATTGCATTTTATTTTTTATTTTTTAGAATAGGAGAGAATGTGAATATTCAAGACAGCGAGTTTAATCTTATTTTTAGTTCTTATGATGACTGTATAAGAAAAAATACAGAAAATGCAATCAGCATAATCGGCACGCAAGGCGGGAGGATTGATGTTGGGGATTTTTCTCCTGGCAGCGAGTATATGCCTTTTTCATCTCACTTAAACTTTTTAGGTTTTCCTGTTCCTTATTGGTATTATTTAAGTGGAAATGGACTGATAAAGGAGAATGTTCCGACTAAAAAAAATATGGAAGAGGAGATTGCTTCTTTTTTAAAATTAAAGTTATCCGAATGTGATTTAAGTAAATATAAATCTCAGGGCTATCGAATAGATATTTACGGAGAGCCAGAAGTAAAAGTGTCAATAAATGATTTAGATGTTTCTGTTGTTGTTTCTAATGAAATTGTTGTTTCAAAAGAAGAAAAACAGGAGAGAAGAACACAGCATAGAATAAAAATAAATAGCAAGCTCGGAAAGTTTTACAATATAGCAAGAGGGATATATGAGAAAGAAAAGAGAGATGCATTTCTTGAAAACTTTTCTCTTGATATTTTAAGATTATATGCACCATTTGACGGAGTGGAATTAAGCTGTTCTCCGCAGATTTGGAGAACGAGCGATGTATTCAAAAGCATAAGAGAAGGTTTGGAGGCAAATATTAATTCTTTAAAAGTGAAAGGAAAAGGTAGCTCATCGGTTAAAGATAAAAGAAAAAATTATTTTATCGTTGATTATTCAACTGAAGAAAATGTAAATTTTGTTTATAATTCAAGATGGCCAACAAAGATTGAAATTTATGGAGATGGTGTAAATGATGTCCTGATGGTTGCTGAACCTGTAGGAACTCAGGAGGGAATGGGAATAATGGGCTTTTGTTATTCTCCTTATCATTTTGTTTATGATGTTGCTTTTCCTGTTTTAATTCAAATATATGACGATGAAGAATTATTCCAGTTTCCAGTCGCGGTTATTATTGATAAAAATATGCCGCGCAATAGCCTAATCTCTTCTCCAATCAATGAAGAGCCTGATTTTGATTTATGCAAGGAAAGAATACAAGATGTTGAAGTTACTCTTAGGAATATAAATCTGAATTTAATTGAAGGAAATTTAAGTTTTCAGTGTTTTAATCAAAAATGTGCATTAGGAAGCACAACTCAGGGAAAGTATGTTGGAAAAGCTCCAATCTGCCTTAATGGCATTCTTGAAGCAAAAGCGCCGGGCTATGCGACGAAAAAAGTTATCTTCTCTACGAACGAAGAAGAAGAAAAAGAGATAATAATGGATAGGGAATATGAAGTTGAATTAAAGTTAAGAGCAAATAATCGTATTTTAAATGATAATGCAATTATTTCTTTTAATGGCAATAGAACAGTTACAACGGCTTTGCCAGAGGGTTCTCGTGTAATGCTTTCAGAAGGCAGTTACAATGTCGTAGTTTATATATTTGGAAATTCAAGTATAACTCTTCCCGGAAGTGTTAAAACGCAGTGTATTGATGTGCCTTCCTCCGGTTTACTTGGCTTTTTCGGGGTTAAAAAAGAAAAATGTTATAATGTAGAGATACCTGAAACAAAAATTGAAAGTGCTTTGATTGGCGGAGGGAAAGGAGAAATTTATTTATTGCCAAGTGATTTAGAAAAAGGAACAATTATCTTAGATGTGGGGAAGTGGGGCAGTCCTTCTTCGCTGGAAGAATTTCAAAAAAATTATGAAAAATTTGAAACATCGGGGGTGAGTATTTACTATGGGTAAAAATTATTTTATTTTTGGTTTGATTTTAATTTTGTTGAATTTGTCTTTTATTAGTGCTCAATCATTTGGTGTTAGTTCATCTGGCGCGAGCTTTTATAATGTTCAATATGTTGCTCCGAATTTTCAGACATATTATGGAGATAGAGTAGGCGAATATTGGCCAATTTTAAAAGAAAGCGAACAAGAATGTAAGGATAGACAGGACTTTTTGCTTATGACTGCTCCTGCAGGTTGTCAGCCCGCTGTTGTAAGAAGCGATTTATTAGCTGATCAAAATGTTCCTGTTTTTTGTCAGATTGAGGCTTTGCAAGTTAATCCTTTATTAAATTTGAAATCAATTGAGAATATTCGTTTTTCTAATACAAATTATCCAAAAGAAGTTGCTAATATAGGATTTCATCCGGCAAGAGCTGCATTAGCTACGAGAGACAGGCTACTTGGAAGTCCATTAATAAATAATATTGGATATGTTGTTGTTGTTTTGAAAAAAAACCCAAAGGAGAGTGAATTGCCTGATTATGTAAATCTAACTTTAAATGGAAAAGTTGAATTTAATGCCGGCAATGTTTTTGGCGTTGGAAAAAATGAATTTATTTTAAAAAAAGTGCGTGATGAAGATTGGGATTATGAAAAAGAAAGACAAAGCTTTTGGCAGGGCAGATTTTACATTCGTCTTAATGATTTCAATAACAAAGTAGCAAGCATTTCAATTTATGAAAAAGACAAAAAAATTGCAACAAGAAATGTCGAATTAGGAAAAAGTTCTGACTATATTTATTTGCCTGGTTTTTATTGTTCTGCGAAATTACAGTTGTCTTATCTATCATATGAATCAAAAGAACCTTCTGCAAGAATTGAAATCAGCGATGAGGCCGGGGTGGATAAAATTGATGTTTATAAAGATTCAACATTTTTGGATGGAAAGTGCAGGGTTTTGGATCTGAATGTTAGCGGAGAAGATATAGGCAATATTACTATATCTTGCGGTTCAGAGAAATTTTCTTTGAGTTTAGGGCTTTTGCTGAAAGGAGAACAAGTGGGAAATACATTGAGAAAATTATATGATTCAGAGAAAAACATTGTTGAGAAGAAAGATGTTTCTCTTGGAGGTGTTGTCTTTAAGGATTTATCTGTAAAAAACATAAACGGATTACATACGGTGATACATCCAACAGATCAGAGTGTTTGGCAATTTGAAGGCAATAGTTGGGTTAAAAAAGAAGAAAAATTAGTTATTAAGGAAGATTCAATAAAAGTAGAAGGATTTGAATCTTTGTTTAAGGATGCGATTGATGCATCAAAAAAAGTGAGTTTTGAATTTCCATATGAAAAAGTTAGTCCAGAAGCAGGGGATAAGTCAGAACTTTATGGAGAAATTGCATTGAGACAAGCCATTCAAATTGCAGACAAATTTAACAAGACACTTACAAAAGCAGAATTAATTAAGATTTTATTAGAGAAGTATCCTACTTCTCCTTTTTATGATGAATATTCAAGAGAGCTGAGTAAGATTTACAAGTTTGATAATTCTCTAAGTTCTTATTTTATATTATCTGAAGGCAGATATAAACAAATTAGGGTAATTTCTTTCTCTCCTGGGAAAATTCCAAAAGGAATCTTTGATTTTGGAATGAAGAGAGTTGAGTTGATTCAGGGAGTTTCTACTGTTGTTGATAAATTTAGAGATAGTCAGGGAAAAGAGCGAAACATAACAATTAGGCTTGATAGATTTAAAGATGCTGATAATGTTGCGACAGTTTATGTTGATTGTGGAGGAGTGATAAGTAGTGCTAGTTTGGCTGGAGGGCGACAGGCAAAAAGCGGTTCAATTGAATTAAAGAAAGGAGAGAATGGTGAATTAGTCTGTAATAATGTGGTTTTGAAATATGTTGATTCAACTAATGAGAAAGTTGCAAGAATTAGAATTAACCCTCCAGAAAAAAACTTGGAGGTCTCCACCAATTTGACTATTAAAATAGGGATTGAAAAAAGAGCAATTCAACTTGCACCAGATAAGATAATTCAGAAGATAAAAAATTTGAATGAAAGTATAAATAAATGGGAGAAAATTTCCAATAGTCTTGCAAAAATTGTAACTGGCTTAAAGGGTGCTTGTTTTGCTACTTCTGCTGTTTTAACAATAAAGAATTTTGCAACAGGCCTAAGCGGAGAAGCTTTAGCGAGACAGCAGGTTATGAGGGGGGAAAACGGATGGGTTGATTATTGTAAGAAAAATCTTGCAAATTATAATTCTTTGGATGACTGTTTCTTAAAAAATGCGGGAAAAATTAATGCAGATGTTGATAAAAGAAAGCAGGCAATAGAGTCTGTAAATGCAGACATCAAATCTATTGAACAGAGAAATAAGCAAGGCGGTAGCAGTTTTCTTTTTGATGAAGCATCTATTAATACAGAGCAAGCTAAAAAAGAATTGGCTACAGTTGTTAGACAGAAATATGGAGAGGAAGAGATTGATATAGTAAGCGGGACAAAATTGGAAGGAAAAGAAAAAGTAAAAGTTAAAGAGCTTTTAGATGATAAAAACTTAGATGCATTAAGTTATACAGAGATTCGTGATATTTATATGAATCTTGAAGCGAGAAAAAAAGGATTAAGTGACGTTGGTTCTTTATCTGCAAATAAGGAATTATCGAATTCAGCCGATAGAATAGCAAGAAATATTCAATTTTACAAAGATACTCAATCTTCAAAAAATTTAGAAGATCTTGGGCTTGGGCCGCCAATTTTCACTGGGCCACAAACACAGAGTGATAGAATGGGGGTAGTTGTTCCTGTTACAGAAAATATAAGGCAGAGAGCGGGTTTTAGCAGCACTATATCTCATGTTAGTTTAATTAGTGCTCCTCCAAGCTCCCAAATAACACGACAAGGTTCTGGGAGTAATCAAAATAAAAACATAGAGGGAGGATTATACCTTGCAGGATTAGAGGAAGTTGAAGGCAAAAACGGTTATTATGTTATAAAGGAGATAAAGAGATATAAAGATGGAAATTATCTTGATTTAGAAAATGGATTATCTGTTGCTGAATTTAATTCAAGAAACGGAATAGGGTATATAAGGGCTGCGGATAGACAAAATTATCATAATAAATATTTGAATCCCGAGGTTAGATATTATGAAACAGAACCATTTAAAGGCATGCCTGCTGTTGTTCCTTTTGATACGGTAAATGGATGGTACGCAGGAGTAAAACAAACTTTGCCTTTTATGAATAAAATAGGTTCTTATGATGCGAGTGGAATGGTAAAGAGCTTTTGGTTGTGTAATGTTGGAAGCAACGGAAGAGAGCAGTTTGATGAAGCCGGATTTGGAGATGACATTTGTCAGCAAATAAATTTGAATACAGGACAACCATTAAATCTATTTCCTGGATTGGATTCAAATACAGCAAAAATGCTGATAGATGATGCAATAAATGCAATAGAACAAGCTGCTCGTCAGTTTGGACAGCCAAGAGTAAACATAGTAACTCGCACAGGCGGAAGAGTTAATTTAAAGGCAGGGAGACCATTTGCATCTGTTCCAGAAACACAATGTCAGGATTTTATGAGTCCTGAGGACTGTTATATTTTGTTTAATGTTTGTGATCCTGTAATCTGTCCGAGTTCAAGGTGTGATCTTGGCGGAAAATATCCTGTGTCTAATGTAATCCAAACAGGAATAATTGGAGGAATATTCTTATGTCTTCCGAATATAAGAGAAGGAATTGTTATACCTCTTTGTCTAAGCGGTATTCAAGCAGGGATAGACTCTTATTTATCCATTTTAAAGAGTCATAGAGATTGCTTACAGGCAAATCTTGATAATGGACAGATGATTGGAATTTGTGATCAGATTTATTCAATTTATGTGTGTGAGTTTTTCTGGAGAGAGGTTGCTCCAATAGCAAATATTATTCTTCCAAAATTAGTTGAATTGGCTTATGGTCAAGGCGGAACAAGAGGTGGCGGAGAATATCTGACTGTTATGGGTGCTTGGCAGAACGCACAAAAGTCTATTGAATATTTCACTCAGACATATGCTGTGAATTCCTTAAAGGCATTTCAGATAAAAAGCGTGGAAGATGTTGGCACTGAATTTTGTAAGGCTTTTATTTCAATGAAAGGTCCAAAATCATTAAAGAGCTTAGTTGAACCAGATAGCCCCCCTCAGTTTTATGCATCTTTTGATTCAATACCTTATTCTTCAGCAACAATACCTGCAACATCACAGTATAAAGTATTTTATCATATTTTTGCTGGGAAAGATGCTGGAGTATATTATAGTGTTTATTTGAAAAATCCTCCTCAGTCTTCTTACTTTTATTCAACAGAAAGGGTTTTTGTCGCTTCTGGTTTTATTTCAAAAGGAGAATACAAGAGCGAGACAAAAGACTTTACTGCACCAGAGGGCTATAAAGAGCTTTGCGTCAGAATTAATAATGAGGAGAAATGCGGATTTAAACAGGTTTCAACTGATTTTGCTGTTAATTATGTAAGAGATATGTATGTTGCTGATCAGATGAAAGATAAAAGTATAAAGACCGAAGAAGAATGCGTTTCTGGGAGGCCAGGAGCAGGATCTTTGTTTGTTAATTCTAATCCTCAGGCGGCCGTTGAAGAAGCAATCTCTCCAAAGATTTATAATAGGGGAATTGTTAGAATTTGCTCAAAAGCAAATCCAGGAAGCTCTGTTGATCCTGCAAGATTTGAGGCTGTCGGTTATTGTGGAAGCACGCAAATAATATGCTGGCTTGATAAAAAGAGCGTTCAAAATGCAGTAACTGAGAATAATCTCGGAGTAAAAGAAGAAGTGACAAAAGAATTAAATAAAAGTATTTATGAAAAACTTGAAACAGGTCAGTTTATGACATTTGAGGAAGCGAAAGCAGAACTTGAAAGTATAGATAAAGCGATTGAAGAAAACAAAGATTGGAATAATCAAGAGAAAATCTTACAGATTAATGAGAGGATTGATTTTGTTTATCCTAAACTGATATTGAATAGTGACAAAGCAATGGCTCTTTATCTAAAAGCAAAACTAAAAATAAAAATTCTTGAGAAAAAATATCTTCCTATTTACTTAAGCAAAAAATAAGTTTTATAGGTGTGCTAATCTTTCTTCTATAAATTTAAGAGCAAGCTCTGGCGGGTTCATCTTTTTTATTTCTTCTCCTGTTTTTTTTGAATTTTCTTTATAACTCTTGTCATTGAGCAATATTTCAATATTTTCAATTAATTTTTTTGTAGTTAATTCTTTTGGATGTATTCCTATTCCTGCTTTTAATAGCTCAAGTTGATGAATATTAATCTGTTGTTCAAAGTGATTAAATAATCCTATCATTGGAACTCCTTTAATTAGACCGAGATAAGTTGAACCTATCCCTCCATGCATAATAAAAACATCTGAATTTTCCAATACTTCTTCGATATCAAATTTTTTTCCGCCGTAGAAATTTGTAGGAAGCGAAGTTTTATTATTTGTATAAAATGCAACAGCATAATTTTTGTCTTTTAGAGATTTGATGAAGAAATCATTTTTTTCATGAACGCCAGTAGTTCCATTGCTTATTAAGATTTTTTTTCTTTTATCTTTTTTGAATTCTTCTATCCATTTGGGCGGTTCGCTTTGTTTCTTTCTAAATGGTGGACCTATGTACTTGTAATAACTCTCGTATTTTTTCGGTATTAAACAAGGGAAGAGAATCTCTGAATCGGGGTAAAGAGTTAAATCTGGTTGTATTCCTTCAAGAGTATGTTCTATTACTTTTAAGTCCAGGTTTTTTACTTTTTCATGTAATGGTCCATATATACATCTTCTTATTGTTGATTCTGCGGCTGGTGCAATAAAAGAAAGATAGGGTAACCAATCAATTTGTTTAGGAAAATTAACAGAACGAAAGCTTAGAACTTTATAAAAGGGCGAAAAGTTAGCTTGTAATAAGGAAATATCAAATATTCCTTGTTTTTTTGCTACAATACCCGCGCATTCGCGTGAAATTTCTCTTAGGATTATATCCGGCTTTTCTTCTTCTAAAATTTTCTTTTCTATTGAATAGTATTTTTCTATACTCTTTTTTGTAAATAACATTGGAATTGGTGAATGAGCTATTTTTTCCATTTCTTCTTTTGTTAAAGTTTCTGTGTCAATGCATCTAAACCCATCTTCATAGGCAAATTTCATGAATTCTCCTCTGCCAGAAATAGAAATATTATAGTTGTCACTTTCTCTTAATTTCTTACATATTTCTAACAATCGGGCTGTGTGAGTAGAAAAGTGTGCATTAACTAAGGCAAGCACTTTCTTCTTCATAGCCTATTTTGGTTCTATAACCTTTTTAAATAAAATTATACTTGAAAATAGATTTTCATTTATTATGTTATTTCTATTTCTTGATAACCAAGATTTTCTATTACAGGATAAAAGTAATCTTTTTTTCTTGCATATATCTTTTCTTCTTTTAATTTTCTTAAAAATCTCTCTTTACCACCACTAAGCAAAATTTCAAGAGTGCTGTATTTTTCCTTTTCTCTTGAACTCGGGGTGCCGCAGAGAATAATGTCCCCCTTGTTTAATTTATTGATTTTTAGAGAATCTTTCTTCCGCTTGCTTTTCATTTCGTTTTCTTTTAATTGCTCTTTAATATAAAAAATAATTTCTTGTGGAAAAATTTTTATTTCTGAAATCTTTGCTCTCTGGATTTTCGAAATATCTGAATCTCTTTTTCTTATTAGAAAAATCTCTCTTTCGGGATTTATGAAAGGAGAGATAACCGGGCCTATTGGTTTAAAATCTGTTACATTTTCTTTTTCATAATACTCTTTTCTCTTTAAGAAAAAGCTTTTATTTTCAATTTCTCTTCTTTTTGATATTATGTCTGTAGCAATAAAGTATCCTCCAATAAAATCTTTTATACTTTCTATTCTTGTGTCAGCATCAATGTCTCTTGCAATCATAATTCCAAGATGTACTTTTAAATCAATTAAATCGCTTTCGTTAATCATAATTGATTGATAGGGTTTAATTATTGTTTTTTTATCTTCTGAGAAAAAAATCGGTTTGCAACTATATCTTTCTTTCGGGTTGTTTTTAAAGTTTGATTCAATATATATTAGATTTCTTGGTTCTTCTATTGGAGCCATGATATCTTCTTTTTCTATTCTCATTATTTCAGAAAATGATAAATTCATCTCTTTTCCTATTCTTAATGCATCTAATACAGAATCTATTGTTGTGTTTATCTTTTTACCGCGTAAAAAAACATGTTCGCTTTTTAGCGGGAAAAATCTCTCATAATATGTGCAGGCAATATATTCTGTTTTGTTTTTATTCTTTGTTTTTACTATTCCCAAAAATTCATTATTCATTTTTTTGCGTAATCCGTTAAAGGAATTCTTGCGTTAGCTACAATCTGAGCGACTGTTTCAGGGTATCTTCTAAAAAGAAAATGATCGGATTTAATACTTATGTATTTTATATATGGATTTTTGTGTATCTCTTTTAATCTTTCTGCAACTTTTCTTGTATGTTCTTCAGGAATAAAATTATCGTCTTTTGTTCCTATCAAGATTAGTGGAAATTCATTTATTCTTTTTGGTTTTTTTATTAAATATTTTCTTATTTCATCTTGATTAAACAATACTTGATCAAAACCATCGTAAAGAGAGTATTTTCCTAAAATCTCAGATAGGGATATTTTATTCGTTCCTCTAAATTTTTTTGCAAGAAAATTACCAATTGGTTTTTTTATAAAGCTTGCCTGTGGCAAATATTCTTCTAATAAATCTGAAAAAAACGGCATAATCGGCGCATGTAAAACAACTTTTTCAATAGACTGCTTTTTTTCTGATGCTGTAAGATAAGCGATGTCTGCACCAAAGCAAGAGCCAATTAAGGATACAGATTTATAAGAGAGATTTGCTATATTTAGTGTAAAATCAACTTCATTTATTAATTCGTCTATGTTAAAACTTGAAGGTTCTCTTTCCTTTTTTTTAAATCCGTTATAATTTAAAACAAATGAACTTATTCTTCTTTCAGAGAGTGCATTTGACAAAGGAGCCATGCTTCTATAATTTTCTCCAAGTGGCGGAATAATTACGGCGCACCTTTCACTACCCCATCCCCCATCACAAAATCCAAGCGAACCATCTGAAAGCTCAATTTCTTCAATTTGATTTTCTAGATTATTCTCTTCTAATTCAGGGTAGTGCCTGCTCTTTTTTCTTTTATGATTTCTTTTAAGATAATTATTTGCATACCAATTCATTATTTCTTCCTTTATTTTTTTGAATCCGATCATTTTATGTTCAACTTAAAAATTTTTTCTACATTTAAAAATATTTAGATAGTTTTTTTCCTTCTTCCAGTGAAACTATATATTTTCTTTTAAACCGATCATGTTCGTGTGATTCTCCCTGTTTTAGTATATCTAAGACATTTTTCATATTTTCTTTTGTTAAATATCTTGTTTCAATTGCACCAATTCTTTTACTTTCTCTTTTTTCTTTATATTCGCCGTTTAGTTCTTTTAGATATTCATCTATTTTTTCACCATTAATTTTTCTCTCTTCTTCTACTAAGATAACATATCTTGGCGGGTCGCTTCTTGCTACTAATAATATTTTCTCAATGTTCCCTGCGCCTTTTTTAATTGCTTCTACTACCTGATTTTCGTGAAGTTTTTCTCCTGCTATGGATGAGAATAAAGAGTCTTTTCTTCTAAAACTTATAATTGGTGCAGAGTTATAAAAACCGTCAACTCTTATAATGTCTTGCATGTCATATCTGTATAAACCATTTTTTGTTGTTATAATTATGTTATATTCGGAATTTTCTTTTAACTCGGTTATAGGAATCACTTCTTTTTTATCTAATGTTAAAAATTCATAATAAATTCCAAATGGCGAAAGCACACCCGAAGATGTATTATCTTCTAGGGGTATGGAGAATCTTCCTTCTGTTGCAATATATCCTATGTCCCTTGTTGTTGCTTTAACTCCTTTTTCTCTTATTTTATTTAAAAAGATTTCTTGCGTTCCCCCAAGCCAAGTTCCTATTAGTTTTACAGAACTAAGCGGTGTTTCTTCTTCAATTGAGTTTAGTGTTTCGTTTATATTATACTTTCTTTTTATCTCTTTTTTAGTTCCAAAATATCTTCTTTCTTCTGTAAATTTTTTTATCAGATTTCTGTTTTCTTCAATAAGAGAAGCCATTCTTAAAATTGTAAGAGGATTTACTGATATTAGGGTTCTTGGTTTTGCAATAAATAATTGCTGTGCGGCTATTAAAAGGCGATGCTCAAAATTTGAAATATACTCTAATTCGTTTGGGAAAACCATTCTTCTTCTAACGAAAGGGTGTTGATTTTTTCTTACTAAATCTGTAAATGAAAATATCGGATAATCTTTTATTTTATCTCTTTTTGAAGAGCCGGTCAATATCAGAACCTTTGTTAAATCTTCCAAATGAGCGTCATTAATCCTTAAATTCCATATATCTGCTCCTGCTTTCTGCGCTAAAAAGGAGGATTTTGTTATTGGAATTAATTTTGGTTCTGCTGTTGTCCCACTTGTTTGCGCAAAACAATCTATTTTTTCACAGGTTAATGCATGAATATTTCCATCTAATATCTGCTGAATATAGTTTGATATGTCTTCATAGATTGTTATTGGCATTTTTTTCCAATCTTCAGCTTTTAAAGAGGTAAAATTATTGTCTCTTCCCCACTTAGTTCCAGCGTTATCTTTTATTATTTCTTCTAATGTTCTTTTTTGTTCTGCTTCAAAATTTCTTGTTTTTTGTTCAAACTCTAAAAGAAATTTTTCATATCCTAATATTTTTTTTCCAACAAATGTCTCTATTTTGCTGATTTTTTCTAAAAACCATTCAGAGAAATTAATTTTTTTCTTCATTTTCTGTTCTTAAAATTTCTTTTTTTATTGCTTCTATTGCTTTTCTGTCAAGTAAAAGAAAATGGTCTGAACTTAGAATTTTTATTGTTTCTTTTGAGAAATTTAATTTTTTTAGTTCTTCAATTGTTTTTTTATTATTTACTACTTCGTCTCTTTCAGCCAAAATAAGCAGATAAGGAATTCTTGTTTCCCTAATTTTTTTTAATGCTTCTTTGTTTAATTTGTTTCCTTCTAAAAAAGTTTTTTTTGTTGGGTAATAGGAGAATAAAGCATCATTGTATAAAGTCTCTATTGAATCTTTGTCTTTTGTGTATGCTTCTATTGGAACAGGATTTTTATGGCGATTATCCAACATAAGAATTTCTTCCAAGCACATTGATATCTTATCGCAACATTCTGGTTCATAGTTAAGATAAATTCCAGGGGTTAGATAGATTGCCTTAGAAAACAAGTTAGGGTTTTTATTGCATATATCTGCCACTAATCCAGTTGAAAAGCACTGACTTATTATAATTGGTCTTTTTGATTTTTTTGCAATCTCAATTATATCTCTTCTCCAAACTTTGCTATCGGGTTTTTTTGAACAATTTAAGCCAGAGCCAGTTCTATCCACAGCATAAACTCTAACATTTTCTTCTAATAAGCTTTGAGCAAGTAGAGAGATATTTGTTGCATTGCTACCTATCCCATTAACAATAATCACATCTTGTTTAGCTTTTGGCGGTTCCCAAATTGCTATAAAACTTCCAGAACTAACTTTTCTTGTATAAAATCTATATCCTTCTCTTTGAAGACTAACTGAATATTCTTGTTCTGTTCTTACTGTTCTATAAATTGTTGATTTATCATTTTCATATGTTCTCAATTCGCTTTGATGTAGGTATTCCTTATGCTCTCTTGAAGAGGCGACAAGGTTTTCTTTTCCAATAAATGGTTTAGAAGCACAACCATTAATAGCCGACAGCGTTAAAAGAAGCGCCAAGTTTTTTTTAAAATTCATTTTTCCCTCCCTCCCCAAGCCACTTTTTTAATGTTTCATATACATTATATGTTTCTTCTCTGATTGCTCTAAACTCAGATTTTGCAAATATCTTTTTTATACCAAGTGTATTCTCCATAGCATCATAAAGATTTTTATTTGCCTGATGCTGCCTTTCAAGATAATCTTGAAGTGTTTTATTTGTGTATGCTCTGTTGAAGATTTCTCTGAATCCTTTTTCATCTTTCGTTTTTGGTGACGGCGCTTCAATTAACTTCTGAAAAAAATCGGCTCTTGTTTTGCACCATATTTTTAATGATTCAATCACATTTTTATTCTTGTAATCCACATGCCCTCCATCACGAGCCATATTTGTGGAGATTTTTTCTACAAGAATTTCTATTTCTCTATCTGAAATCTTTTTTTCTTTTACTGCATCTAAAATTAGAATGTGGTTTTCCGCATATTCGTCTATAAATGCATTCATTTTTTCTTCTAATGTATTTCCTCTTCTTCTTTGAATTTTTTTGCTAAATGTTGAAGACCTAGTAGAAACTTTTTTTATATATTCTTCCTGAAAGTCTCTTATTACATATTTTCTTATTAGTTCATAATTTGCTTTTTTCTCATCTTCATATATTATTTTTGCATCCTCTTTTAATTGTTCTGAAGCCCGGCTATTCAAATAAAGAGGTGTTGTTAATAGAGTAGTTCCTAATACTATTTTTGTTAGTTTGTTTAACATTTTCTTTAATTCTTAGTATGGCGATTATTTATAAATTTATAGCTTTTTTTATATACTCTTAAAAAAGTTTTTAAAGTAATTTTTCTATTTTTTTCTATGGATTATGGTTATCCGGAAAGGAGAGTAACAAAGAGGGATTTAAGAGAGAAGGCAAGATATAACAAATATAAACGTGGAGGCAAGTTAAGAACAATTAATAAAAATTTAAATAAAGAAAAAGTTTAATTTGTTTCTAAAACTGCTTTTATTCTTCTAATTCCTGCTGCAACGCCTTCTTCTTTTATTATTTTAAATTTTCCGAGTTCCGATGTGTTTTTGACATGCGGGCCAGTGCAGATTTCTTTACTAAACCAATTATTTTTATCGCCGATTGTGTAAACACTGACTATCTCTGAATATTTTGCACCAAATTCCGCTTGTGCGCCCGATTTTAATGCTTCTTCTAATGGAATTTCTTCTCTTATTACTGGCAGGCCTTTTTTTATTATTTCATTCACTTTTTCTTCAATTTTTTTTATTTCTTCTTCTGTTAGTTTTCTTGCGAAGTTAAAGTCAAATCTTAATCTTTCTGGCGTAATATTTGAACCTTTTTGTTTTATGTTTTTATCATTTAGTACTATTCTTAATGCTTCATTTAATATGTGCGTCGCCGTATGCAACTTTTTCGTCATTTCGCTATTGTCTGCTAAACCAGATTTAAACACTCCTGAAGAAGAATTCCTTGATAGTTCCTGATGCTTTTGCATTTCTTTTTTATATCCTTCAAAATCTATCTGAATTTTATTTTCGTTAGCCAGCTCCATTGTCATTTCGATTGGAAAACCATATGACTGGAACAAAAGAAATGCTTCTTTTCCTCCAATTAACTTATTTTTTGCAAATTTGTTAAATTCCTTTAATCCTCTTTCAATTGTTTTTGAAAATCTCTCTTCCTCTATGTTCAATTCTTCTTTTATTACTTCATAATTTCTATGTAGTTCTTGATAATCTGGATAAACTTCCAAAACTGCTTTCGCAATCTTTGAACAGAAGTTTTTTTCCTTTATGTTAAGCAAAGAAGCGTATCTTATGGCTCTTCTTATTAATCTTCTTAGAACATAACCTCTTCCTATATTTGAGGGTTTTATACCTCTTTCATCTCCGAGGATAAAAGTTGCGGCTCTTAAATGATCTGCGATAATCCTCATCGCTCTTTCATTGCCTTTGTAAGATTTATTTGATATTTCTTCTATCTCTTTTATTATTGGCTTGAATATTGTTGTTTGATAGTTATCCTTTAAACCATTTAAGACAGCCAATGTTCTTTCAACGCCACCTCCGAAATCTATATTTTTTTGTTCGGCTCTTTTGTAGTTTCCTTCTTTGTCTTTTATATATTCCATAATCACATCATTTCCTATCTCAACCCATTCTTTATTTTCAGGGTCAAAATTTTTAGGGGGTTCTGAATCCCCTGTCCAATAAAACATCTCTGTGCACGGGCCGCACGGACCTGTTTCCCCTGCGGGACCCCACCAGTTTTTATCTTCTGGAAGAAATGCAATTCTTTCTTTCGGTATTCCCAATTCTCTCCAAATTTTGTATGATTCTTCGTCTCTTGGAGCATTCTTATTTCCAGCGAAAACACTAACAGCATATTTTTTTATCGGTATGCCTAATATGGAATTGTGAAATTCAAAAGTAAATTTTATTGCTTCTTCTTTAAAATAATCGCCTAGCGACCAATTGCCGAGCATTTCAAAAAAAGTGTGATGAAATTGGTCTCCCACTTCTTCTATATCTTGTGTTCTAAGGCATTTTTGAACATTTACAAGTCTTTTTGTTTTTAGAGGATGCGGTTCTCCTAATAAATAAGGGACAAGAGGGTGCATTCCGGCTGTTGTAAAAAGAACAGTAGGGTCATTCTCTGGAATAAGCGAAGAAGAAGGGATTTCTTTATGGTTTTTTTTCTTGAAAAAATCTATATATGCTCTTATTAAATCTTGCCTATTTCTGAATTGCATATAACTTTTTGATAAAATATCTTTAAATATTTATAGATTTATTAAGTTATTATTTATTCTTAAATTTTTTCCAAACAAAGTAAGATAAAATTAGAAGAATAATCAAGGAGAAGATAAAAATAGACAATCGGTTGTTATATGCTGTTTTTATGATGAATGATTGTATAATCAAGAAAGAGCCGCCGGCAATCATCATAATCTGAAAAGGCAGATTTGCAATTAAAAACAATCCTATGATTAATAGAATTACTCCTAAGGTGGTACCAATAAAAAATGTTATTTTTTGGTATTCTTTTAAGGCATCTTGATATAATTCATCACATCTTTTGTTTTTTGTTATGCCTTCTATGGCAGTTCTACATTGTTCTTCGTTTGAGAATGTCTTTCTACCATCTGGACCACAGCCAGAGCCACATTCATTAAACACACAACTTTTTTCCTTTAATTCCCATACGGGCACACAAACAGCTGGACAAATCTTCTTTTCTTCTTCTATAGGATATGGAACAAAATTTGTATAACAATAATCTGAATATTCTGGTTCTGGATAAAAAATATTTATACCAAGATTAAAGACACCGACGAGCATACTTGCAAGAACAATTCCAAGAATAATTTTTATCCATTTATTCTCCTGTTTTTTCATATTCTTTTATACTTTAGTTTATTTAAATATCTTATGTAATGTCTTTAATCTTTCATTAGATTTTTATATTTGTGTTTTTAATAGATTTTATGTTAAAGCTTTTGTTAAGTTTGTTTATATTATGTTTGGCGATACCTGTTGGTCTTTTGCTTTCTTTTTTAGCGAGTGATGAGCTTAAGCAAGGTAGAAAATGGTTTATTTTACTAATTCTTCTTTCTGCATTAGGTGTTTTTGTTTTTGCTTTATTTAAAAGTTTTACAATAGTTTTATCTTTGTTATTTATCATTATCGTGTGCTTAATGTCTTTGGTAAAAACAAAAATGTGTTAAAAGGTCAGCCAATTCATAAGATTTAAAAGCAATTCATACTTAATTTTTTTAAGGGAGTGTAGCTCAGGGGGAGAGCACACGACTGAAGCTCGTGCTGTCGAGGGTTCGAGTCCCTCCACTCCCATAGATTATTTTTTTACTCTTGTTTCTACAATTTTTCCAGCTTTTTCAAATTCTAATCCTTTAAATATTAAAGAATTTAATAAATCTTTTAATTTTGCGATTTCCACTCTTATTTGTTTTGTGTCATTTCTGTTTCTTATTGTGACTGTGTTGTTATTTATGCTTTCTTCATCAATCGTTATACAGAAAGGAGTGCCTATTTCATCTTGTCTTGAATATCTTCTTCCTATGCTGCCGCTCTTGTCAAAAAAAACATTAAATTCTTTTTTTAGTTCCAAATAAACTTTTCTTGATAAATCATATATTTTCCCTTTAGAAACAATTGGAAATATTGCTGCTTTATATGGAGAGAGAAATGATGGAATTTTTAATACAACATTGTCCCTATTTTTATCATAGACATAACCCTCAGTGATAAGAGCAAGAAAAATTCTATCAATACCAAAAGTTGGTTCAATTACTTTAGGTATAACTTTTTCTTCTGAATTTTCATCAAAAATCTCAAGTTTCTCTCCTGATTCTTTTGAGTGCTGAGTTAAATCATATTGTCCGCGATTTGCGATTCCAGCGATTTCTTTGCTACCGAATGGATATTCATAGTCAAGGTCAAATGTTGCAGAAGAATAATGACTTAATTCACTTTTCATATGTTCTCTTATCTTTATTTTTTCAGATAACCCTAGTTTTTTAAACCAAAGGATTTGCTCTGCGAGCCAATAGGCATGCCATTCTTCAAGTCTTTTTTCTTTTATCATTTCTTCTATTGTGGTATTTTTTAGTTCGTTCTTTCCTTTTTCTTGTGTTTCTGCATCGAGCAATCTTAATTCAATTTTTTTATGTAAATCATCAAGTAGTTTGCATTTTGTTTCTTTTGGATGAATGAAAAACTCGAATTCTCCAATTGTAAATTCTCTACTTCTAAATAAAAAATCTCTTGGAGCAATCTCATTTCTAAAGCAACGGCCGATTTGGGCGATTCCAAAAGGTAACTGCATTCTTGAAGTTTCTTTTATTATATTAAAGTTCATAAACATTGCCTGTGCTGTTTCGCCTCTTAAATAAGCTTCTGTTGAATTTAGAGAACCGACTTCTGTTTTAAACATTAAATTAAATTCGCCAATTAATTCATAATCTCCCCCACATTCGCATTTTACTTTTTCAATTTCTCCTTTTTCAATTTTGGCACTTTTTTTACATTTCTTGCAGATAACTGCCAAATCAGAAAAGTTTTGAAGATGGCCTGAAGCCTTCCACGTTTTTGGGTGAGATATTATAGATGCTTCTATTCCAATCATATTTTCTTTTTGATGGATAAAGAATCTCCAAAAATCATCTTTTATGTTTTTTAGTAATTCTGCTCCTAATGGGCCAAAATCCCAAAAACCAGCAAAACCGCCATAGATTAAACTGCTTGGAAATACAAAACCTTTTCTTTTACAAAAAGTTGCAATTTCTTCAATTGTTATTTCTTTGTTTTGCATAGAATATTAATCAAAAAAGGTATATTTAAATATTGTCTAACTTATTTTTCCTCTAAAGCTGCAATAATTAGTTTTAATGTATTAGAAAGGATTAAAGGTCCGATTATAAATCCAAAAATCCCAAAAAGAGATATGCCTCCTATTATTCCAAGTAAATATATAACTGGATTTATTCGCGCTTTTCTTCCTATCAATTTTATTCCAAGCAATCCGTCTATAAAGATACTTAGGATTAATCCAGTTATTAAAATACCTATTGCAATTGAGAACTTGCTGAAAATTAAATAATACAAGAATAAAGGAACCCAAACAGCCGCAGGACCTATGCCCGGTAATAATGCGGAAAATCCAATAAAAATCGCTGCGATAGCAAAGAAATCTACGCCAGATATATAAAATCCAATTAATGCAAGGAAAAATTCAATAATCGCCAGAAGGAAATACCCATGTATAATCTGTTTAGTTGAGTTTGAAATCTCGTTTATTATTCTTTTCTTATCTTTGAATGGAAGAATTTCTTTTAGTTCATTGCTCAGGAAATTCCAGTTTAATAAAACAAAATAAGAGGTAAGAAAAGTTATGAATAGGCTTAAAATAAAAAAAGGAATCTTTAAGACAACATCTATTAGAAGATTAAAAAGGTATTCCAAGATTTTCTTATAAGCATAATCTAAATTCGTACTAAATATATCCAGTTTATTTTTTAATGGTATATCAATTCCTTTTTTTTCTATCTCTAAAATAACATTTTCAAGGTTAATAGAGGATGAACTAATCTGATCTATTATTGTTTTTGTTAAAAAGAAAATTGGGATTATTAACATCAAAATAAAAATTAAAAGGCACAATATTCCAACAAATGATTCTGGAAATATCTTTTTTAACTTATCAAAAACAGGTTTTATTAAAAATGCCAGAACAAAACCGCTAATAATAGATATTAAAAAAGGTTTTATTATGAAATAAGAAAGAATAAGAAGCAAAAATATAACTGCCCAGAAAAAATATTTTTTAGGGTTATAGCCTCTCTTTATAATCATTTTTTTAAAAGGTTAATAATCTTTATAAATCTAATTATTTATTTAGTAAGATGAAAGAGGTTTATTTTCTCTATTTATTAACTTTCTGCTGGCTGGTCTTTGCTTCTATACAGGATTTAAAAAAAAGAGAAGTTGCTAATTGGTTAAATTTCTCTTTAATAATTTTTGGTTTTGCTTTTAGGACTTTTTATTCTGTGATTCATTCTGATTTAAACTTCTTCCTTTTTGGTATTATTGGTTTCGCGATATTTTTCTGTTTAGCTTATTTATTTTATTTTATAGGACTTTTTGCAGGAGGCGATGCAAAATTATTAATGGGTTTTGGTGTTGTTTTGCCTTATGCTAATTTTCAGGAGGTTTTATTTTTGTCTATTTTTTTCATTTTTCTTTTGTTTCTTTTAGGTTCAATTTACAGCTTGTTTTATAGCTTTTTTATTGCAATAAAAAACAAAGATAATTTTATTAAAAAATTCAAGGGCCAAGAAAGAAAAATAAAATTATTATGTGTTATTACGATATTTTTTGTTTTGTTTAGTTTAATTTTATCAAATTATATGTTACTATTGATAGGAGTGTTGTTGTTTTTTTCTTTTTTACTTTTTATTTATTTAAAGATTGTTGAAACATTTATGATAAAAAAAATTAGCCCTACAAAATTAACTGAAGGCGATTGGCTCGCTAAAGACATTGTTATTGGAAAGAGAATAATCCGCGCCAGAGCTGTTGGCTTAACAGAGGAAGAAATAAGATTCTTAAAAAGAAAAAATAAAAGTGTTTTAATAAAAGAAGGAATACCTTTTGTGCCTTCTTTCTTTTTTGCTTTTATCTTTATGGTATTGGCATTGGAATTTTATGGGATTCATTCTTTTGATTTTCTTCTCTCTTATTTTTTTCCTTAATTTTGTTTTTTTTCTGCGGTCTTAGTTTTTTTGCTGTTATTTCAAGTTCTTCATTAGTTGCTTTTTTTCTTTCTTTACTTTCAATTTTATCTTTATAAAAAGGGATTAGTTCTATTATTGCTTCTTCAAATTTGATTTCTGGTTTAATATTTACCGAATCGGCTTTTAATCGATTCATAATTCTTTTTGCCAGTTTTTTTGCAAGAGCAAAGGCTTCTGAAGGCAGTTCTTTTATAGAGCTTATTTTTTCTAATGGAATTATTAATGTGTGTCCATCTGAGATTGGGTTAATGTCAAGAACAGCTATTGCTTTTGAATTTTCATCTATTTTAATTGATTTAACAGTTCCATTAACTATCATTCTGAAAATAGTCTCTTCTCTGTCTTTCTTTTTCTCTGTTATTTGTTCAATATACATTTGTTCTATTGCACCATCAGATAATGTTTCTATCTCCTTTATTGCTTCCTCTTTTTTTTCATCTGGCAGATGCTGAACTTGTTCTATTAGTTGTTTTCTTAGTGCTTCTATTTGCTCTTTTGTTAGTTGCATTTTAATTAATAAAGAACCGGGGTTTTTAACTCTTCTTAATTTTTAACCGAATGCTCTTCTATAATCTTCTATTGTTACCGAGGAAACTTCTTGTATTCCTGACAACCCATTTTCTATTATCTGGGTTTCTTTTTCTTCTGGCCAAGCGAATTTTGTAAATATGGATTTCAATCCAAAGGCAACTGGCTTTTCTTCAAAGGAGATGTTTTTTGCACCTTCTTTTTCTAAGAAAAGTTTTGCTTCTTTTTTTATCTTCTCCAAATTTGAAGAAGGAGATTCAGGCATTATTTTAACAATAATTGCAGCAATTCCCATAAGTAGTTTTTGAATTTAGTGTTTTTAAATATTTGCAAGGCTATTCTTCATCTTTTATTCCGCCTTCTGTTACCCAAAATTGTGCTTCATTGTCTGGTAGGTTTGGCGAGTCAATTAATTTCCCAACTCTGCTACCACCTTTTCCTTTTCTGAAATATAATCTGTATGTTGACATATGACCTACTATATTGCCTCCAACCGGTGTTGTTGGATCTCCAAATAACATTCCAGGATTTGCCATAACTTGGTTTGTTACATATACTGCAAGATTATGTTGTTCTGCCATTTTCATTAGGTTATGGAGATAACGATTTAGTTTTTGTTGTCTATCTGCCAATTGACCTCGTCCAGTAAATTCTGCTCTGAAATGTGCCGTGAGAGAATCTATAATTACTAATTTTATTGGTTCGCCGTTTTTTATTATTTCGTTTATCTTTTCTATAAGTAAAATTTGATGGTCTGAATTAAATGCTCTTGCAACTAAGATATTCTTTAAAACTTTTTCAGGATTTGCGCCCCATCTTTCTGCTATCTGTTTTATTCTTTCAGGTCTAAATGTTCCTTCTGTGTCTATTATTACTGCCTTTCCACTTAATCCGCCTTGTTCTTTTGGCAGTTGAACATTAACTGCAAGAGTTAGTGCAAGCTGCGTTTTTCCGCTACCATAAGCACCATATGCTTCTGTTATTGCACAAGTTTCTATTCCTTTTCCTCCCAATAGATTATCAAGATTTTTTGAACCAGTGGTGATATAACCTATATTCTCTCTTTTTTTTGCGAATTCTGTTCCATCTAAAAATCCGAGATTTAGCATGTTTCTTGCTGCTTGAATTGCTTTTCTTGCTACGGCCTCTCCAATTCCAGCCATTTCCGATAACATTGCGGGACTTAGCACAGCCAAACCCATTAAATCATAGACTCCTGCTGCTTCTAGTTTTGCGGCAATTCCTGGACCAATGCCCGGCACATCGGTTATTTTTAATTCCTCTTTTTTTTCATTTGTCTCTTCTTCACTTTTTTTTGTTGCCATAAATCTTATATTTTTCTTTTATATTTAAAGTTAATAGTTTTTTAAAAGATATATTATTTTTATTGGTTGTTATTCTTTTTTCAAATATAAAAATTTTGTTGAGTGTTTTAGTATATTAAGAATTATTTTTTTAGCGATACTTTTACTATACTTAGATAGTTTTTGTTTAAGATATTCATTTTTGTTATTAAATTATAAGCAAGATTTTTAAATGAAGTTTTCTCTATTTTTTTATGAGAATTTTTTATGATGGAGAAGATCTTGAGAAAGAAGCAGGACATATTGCTAAAAAATTGCAAGATGTTTTTAAGTTTGATAGTTTGGTTTTGCATGTAAATTTAGAAGGGGTTTTTTCTAAATTAGACTTTTCGGATAATTCTTATTTATATGACAGGGACTCTTTTTTGGAATTTATGAGTAATCTTAACAAGAACTTTAGAGGAAAATCTTTGGTAATTACGCCAAAAGATCTTTATTTGGGGAAACAATCTGGAAGAGATTGGTTTCTTGGTTGTTTATCTCAGAACAATTTTGTTATCTCAACAGCAAGGATAAAAATGAAAGATAATAAAATGCCTGATAAAAATATAATGGAAGTCACTAGAGAAAAATATCTTAAAAGATTAGAGACAATAACCATACATGAAATAGGGCATGATTCAATAGTTCATCCCGACCATTATAGATTTTTTTTTAGAGAGAATGAGTTTGAAGAAGCGGATTATTTAGGTTTACATTGTCCAGATGAGAGATGCATAATGTTTGCCGGGATTGACATAAACAATCCTCCAAGAGAAAATGGTTCTTTATTTTTCTTTGATAGCAATAGAGAAAATATGGGTTATGTTGATAAAGCTGGATTGGATATTACAATTGAAAACATGTATCCTTCTCTTTTTTGCAAAAAATGTTTAAAACAGATTAAACTAAGCGATCAGTACTCAATCAAATAATTTTAATATTAGAAGAATATTAATTAAGATAGTTAAAAATAAGATGATGTTTTCTGCATGCCCTCCTGTTTTTATTTTTCCATAGATTGTTTTTTTTAATGGCCAAAAAGGTTTTATTCCTTCTATTGTAAAACTATCAAATAACAAATGGCTGCCATATCCCAAAAACCAAGGAAGAGCAAGAACAGGGATAGAAGCCGCAAAAATTATTGCAATAAATATGCAAAAAGTAAAACTATGTAGAATCCCTCTATGCTTTGTAAAAAATTGAAATAACCTAAAAATTTTTCTTTTTCCGATAGAAGAAAAGCTTGTATCAATATCTGGAATTAAGCTTGCGATTAACAACGCTGGAATAAAGATTATTTTATTTTCTATATAAGGCAAAAAAAGAAAAATGACTCCAAGAGCGACAATTAGATGTGTTCGTAATAACATTTCAATATTAAGATTAACTTAAATTTAAATCTTTTTTTGTTCTAACTCTTTTATTAGTTCTTCTACTCTAATCTCTTCTATCTTATCTATATTAAACTCAATTGTATTAAAAAGAGTATTATTTCTTATTGTGCCCGTGAAGATTTTCTCTTCTCCTAAAATATCTTTCTTTTTTTCAACAAATCTTTCAAGAGAGAAAATTTCTTCTTCATTCAATCCTAATTTGCATATTTCTTCGCCAAATATTACTCCTCTTATTGTTTCGCTTCCGTCGTCCAGTACGACATTTACTAGTGCGCGCTTATTTGGTTTAATTGCTCCGTGAATTAAGCATTGCTCATCAATTGCCTTTTTGCCGCATTCTGGACAAACTTCAAAATACCGCGGGTCAAACAACTGGACGATGAATGCTCTTGTTGAAACATTTTCTCCAACTTTAAAGTCCTTTATTTTTTTTAATACATTAACTTTTTCTATTTTTACATCATTCATAGCTTCCTTGCTTAACTTTATATCGGAAAAACTTGAGAGATGGAGTTCGTTATTTCTTGAACTTGCGTTTGATATTTCAACAACATCTCCTTCTTTTAATTCTCCTTTTTCAATTAATAAAATGTGACTTGTGTCCCATAAAACGACGCGGGTGTTTGATGTTTCATCAGCTATAATAAAACTTGCTACCTTTCCTTCTTTTCCGTTTCTAACAAAACTTCTTACAGGGTTAATTTGCAATATCTTTCCTATAACATTAATTCTTTTCCAACCTTCAGTTATCTCTGACAATTTTATCTTTTCCTGGTCTAGATTCACACCAAGCTCTGCAGCGACAATTTGAGCCGCGCCTTCTTTTGAAACAAGATAAGATAGTTTTGCTCTCTTATTTTCAACTTTTCTTTCTATTTCTTCAATGCTTATCTTAGAAGAGTTTGAAATTCTCTCTATAATTTTTTCATATTTTCCATCCATTAATCTTTTAAATTATTCTCATTTAAAAGAATTGTGTTAATATAAATTAATCTTTTTAGTAGGGTTCTGACGAGGAGCAAGATTTAAAAAGCATAAAACTAATTTTAGTTTATGGGATTAATGAATGGGAAGAAATTAATTAAAAATAGGAAGAAATTTAGATGGAGTCAGAAGTCTTATAAAAAGAGAACTCTTAATCTTGCTGTGAAGTCAGATCCACTTGAAGGATGCGCTCAAGCAAAAGGAATTGTGATATCCAAGTTTCAAAAGGAAGCAAGACAGCCGAATTCTGCAATGAGAAAATGTTGTAAGGTTCAGCTTATAAAAAATGGAATCTCTGTCGGAGCATTTATTCCGGGAAATCTGGCACAAAAATTTATTGATGAGCATGATGAGGTTTTAATTGAAAGAATCGGAGGGCGCTCTGGCAGACAAAAAGGAGATATTCCGGGAATAAGATTTCAAGTAATAAAAGTGAATGATCAACCATTAAGGTTATTATGGAAAGGCAAGATTGAAAAGGGTAGGAGATAAAAATGGATGAAAATTTAAAGAAAGATAAAAGAGAAGTTTCATTTAAGATTTTTGATTTGTATGATGTTTCTGATATAAAAGTTAGGGATCCCGCATTAAAATCATATATTTCATTTTCACCAAAACTTTTGCTTAAAAGCCATGGAAGAGTTCGTGCAAGATTTGCTAAGACAAATCTTAACATTGTTGAGAGACTTGCTGCGAGGTTGGGGGTTCCAGGGCATGTTGGAAAAAAACATAAGATAATTACGAGCTGGAGTTCTGGTAATTATTATAAGCATATGAAAATTGTTTTAGAGGCGTTGAAATTAATTGAAGAGAGGACTAAGAAGAATCCTATTCAGGTTTTAGTTGATGCAATTGAGAATGGCTCTCCTCGTGATGAAATTACAGTAATAGAGCATGCTGGTGCGAGATATCCGCAAGCAGTTGATTGTTCTCCTGTGAGAAGAATAGATTTGGCAATTCGTTGGTTAGTTGTCGGAGCTTATGGAAAATCTTTTGGAAAAAAGAAAAAAATGACAGAATGCCTTGCTAATGAAATAATTTTAGCTAGTCAAGGAAATGGCGAGAGTTATGCTGTGCAAAAGAAGAATGAGGCTGAAAAGCAAGCAGATTCAGCAAGATAATTATATCTCTATTATTTTTCCTTCCATTCCCACATTAATGACTTTTGTTTCACCTATTTGTTCTTCAATTCCGCTTGCTTCATGAATGTGTCCATGAATTAAAATAGTCGGCTTAAATTTTTTTATTGCTTTTGTTATTGCGCTACTTCCTTTAAAGCCCGAGAACTCGGATAAACTCCCTTTTGGATGCATATGTGTTACCATCACTTTTTTTTCTATACCTTTTAGGTCTTTGTAGGCTTTTTCTAATGCTTCAAAAATCTCTTTTTCACTTATTGTAGTTGGACCTATATCTGCTCCCCCAGCACCAAAAAAACCGATATTTTCGTAAATTGCAGAATATCCATGTAAATTTTTTATTTTATAGAAGTTTGTTATAAAGTCAATTGTAGCTAAAGAATCGTGATTACCTGGGATAATTAAGATTTTCTTATTTTTTGTGATAAATGGCTTAATTATATCCTTTGTTTCTTTAAATCCTAAAATATCTCCGCATAATACAACTAAATCTACTTTTTCTTTTTCTGCTTTTTGAGCTAATTTTTTTGTTAGTTCTGTATCTCCGTGAATATCGGATGCAGCCAAGATTTTGATTTTTTTTGTTTTCATAATACTTCGTTCCTCCAATTTAGATAGAATTTAAAGGTTATTTAAAGTTTTGCAATTTTCTATTTTTTTACTACTGCTTAGGAATTAGATATTTATTATTCTAATTTTTAAGAAGCAAAATATTTTTTATTTTTTACTCCAAGCTGCTAATCCAATGCATATAAGATGTGCTATTAATCCGCACATTGAAATTATTCCAAAAAATAATGTAGGTATACTAACAAAAAAGATTAATAAATAAAATAGTGCCCACCATCCGGGTTTATTTATATTTTTGTATGCTTTCCAATGCCAAACAACTGTCATTATAAACAAGAAGATAAAAGATAAGAGAATAATTATTAAACCTATTGACATTATTCTTTTTATTATTTCAAGATTTTCATTAAGAGAAGAAATAAAAAATAAAGCAAAGCCGAGGATAGATCCTGCAACAGTTGTTAGGAATGGCCACCAGTGAGCTTTAGCGGTTTCAAAGATAACTACAATTGGTCCAAAAAAAGGCATCCAAGCAATTCCAGAATTGTTTAGTTTTGCCTTTTTTCCTATCTTTGAATAAGCAACTGATAGATATATATAAATACCGAGAAAAGCAACTAAGAAGATTAAAAAAAACGAGACACTAGATCTTATTTCGGAAATTGTTTTTTGTAGTATTAAATCATTTAACTGATCCTGATTATTAAAAGATTGAGAGGCTAAGAAATATTGTTGTGTAAATGTGTCATTTAGTTCTTCCATTTTTATTTTTTAATAAATTCCTCTTTAATATAGTTAATAAAAATAATGCCTTTAAATATCTTTTGTTAATTATAATAAAAGGATTTAAAATTAATTAAATTGGATAAACTTATGAGCATTAAGTCTATAAGAGATAGAAGCTTTTTAAAATGGGAATAAAGGTTGTATTTATTTAAACTTTCTTGATATCTTTTCTATTAAATCATTTAATATTATAACTTCGCTTGCAGCATTTTTTAATTCTTTATTAAATGAGTGATCAAAAGATGCTACAATGACTTTCTTTCCTGCTTCTCTTATATAATTAACTGGTCTGACAAAATGACCGTCCCCCGAGACAAGAATTGCAGTATCGTAAAGGTTTCTTAAACCATAACTAATCAAATCAATTGCTAGATTAAAGTCTGTTGTTCCGCCTTCTGTTTTTTCAAAAAAAGAGAAATTTTCTCCACAATTCGGGCACTCTACATCATATTTAAAAGATTTTCCTTTTTCAAGAATAACTTCTGCTTTATTTTTTTCAATCATATTTAAAAAACTAACTTTTTTTTGATAATCTAATTTTGTTTTTTCAATAGAATAAGCAAGATTAATCGCTTCTTTTATTAAATCGTCTTTTTTATTATCAGAAGGAATATTATTTGTATGTTCTGCTATAATACTCTCAAGACTCTTTTCTGCTTTTTTTTCTTTAGATAATGCCTCTAAAATATTTTTTAATGTAGGTGTTTGAACTCTTGCTAAATCAATTGGGGAAATTTCTGGTTCAACATCATACCAAAAAAATTTTTCTATTTTACCATATTTGTCTTCAAGAACTTTAACGAGTTTTTTGATATCAATTCGAAAAGCCGAAGGGTCTTGAGAAGATTTGTAACAATTTGGCCCGTCTACAAATAAGTAGATTTTGTTGCTGTTTTGATTATCCGACATAAAGTTTTTGTGCTTTTGTAAGTTTAAAAATTTAATTATAAAATTGATTTATATTCAATCAATAGATTAAGCATAATACTTTAAAGTTTTTATAAAAGCACTTTTAAGAATGTTTTTATGAATTTTTTTATTTATGGTATTTGATAATAACCACAGAAAAATTTAAATACCCCAATAATTAAAACTAACTATAAAAGGTTAACTAATATGGCAAAACAAAAACCTGTCATTAATGTTGCATTCGTTGGTCATGTTGACCATGGAAAATCTACTACAATTGGTAGATTAATTTTTGATTCTGGGAAAATTTCTCCACAGGATTTAGAAAAATTAAAAGCAGAGGCACAAAAACACGGAAAAGCGGGTTTTGAATTTGCTTTTGTAATGGATAAATTTAAAGAAGAGAGAGAAAGAGGAATTACTATTGATTTATCTTATGAAAAACTGGTAACAAATAAGTATGAAGTTACTATTATTGATGCTCCCGGACATAAAGATTTTGTTAAAAATATGATTACAGGAGCTTCACAAGCCGATGTAGCATTCTTAGTAGTTTCTGCAAAAGACGGAGTTCAACCACAGACAAAGGAGCATGTATGGCTTATTAGAACAATGGGCGTTGGACAAGTAGTTGTTGTCATTAATAAGATGGATGCGGTTGATTATAAAGAGGATGCTTATAAAAAAGTTAAAGAAGATGTTTCAAAATTATTGAAGGAAGCAAGTTATAAAGTCGATGATGTTCCTTTTTTAGCAATCTCTGGCTTTAAGGGAGATAATGTTGTTAAAAAATCAACAAATATGCCTTGGTATAAAGGTCCAACTCTTTTAGAACAATTAGATTTGTTAAAAGAACCAGAAAAACCAATTAACCTTCCTTTGAGAATGCCTTTACAGGATGTTTATGAAATTGTAGGAATTGGAACTGTTCCTGTTGGAAAAATAAAAACAGGAGTTATGAAAGTTGGTCAGAAAGTATTAATCATTCCTGGAAGGACAGGAAAGGGAATTGAAGGAGAAGTTAGAAGCATTGAAATGCATCATGAACAATTACAGCAAGCAGAGGCTGGAGATAATGTTGGAGTTAATATAAGAGGTGTTGGAAAGAAAGATGTTGTAAGAGGAGATGTTATCTGTGATGCAGCAAATCCAATTCCAATTGTTGATGAATTTGTAGCACAGATTGCTATTATTTGGCACCCAACCGTGATTGCAAAAGGATATACCCCTGTATTTCATGTTCATACGGCACAAGTTCCTTGTCAGTTTATAGAGCTTATAGAGAAGACAGGAGCAGATGGACAGGTTACTAAGAATCCTGATTTCTTAAAAGTAGGAGATGTTGCAAAAGTTAGAATAAAGCCAATGGGAAACTTGGCTTTGGAAACAATGGCAAAGAATCCTCATATGGCAAGATTTGCAATAAGAGATGCAGGAGCAACTGTCGGCGCTGGTGTTTGTATTGAAATGAAAGAGAAGAAGTAATTTTGTTCTTAATTATTGATGTTTAATTTGGTTATTAGATACTTTTTGCATTAAACCAGCTTCCTTGTACATATATCAACTAAGAATTTATAAAAAGTTTATTTTATGATTAAATCTAATTTGTGAATTTATTACTTCTCTTAAAACTATCCGTATAAATTGCTGTCCTGCTGTTAGGGATTTCTAAATAGAAATGATAAAGAATAGCCATATTGTTCTATGCTTTTGTAGAAAATTGCGTTTATTATTTGCTTTGATTCTTCTGTTCTTAGCAGGGTTTGTTTTTATTGCAAAATATACGCCCCTTTCTAAAAAATATTTGTTTGATGGCTTTTTTATTGATGTCTTTGTAGTTTGGCTTGTTTTTAATCTTTTTCAGTATGGTTTAGTCAATCACTAAAATAAATTTCTGTTTTAATCATTTAGAGGAAAGATTCTTTTTCCATTATAATATAATTTGTCATCTTTCTCCAAACTGAAATTAAGTCCTTCAATTTTAATTATCTTTTCTTCTAATGTTTTGATGTTTCTTGCTCTTATCTCAGCATTTTCCCATCTATTATCTTCTGCATTAAAAATTCCTTCTATTGAATAGATTTCTAAATCTTCTTTTTCTTTATTTCCTGTATCTAAACTTATTCTTTTTGGTTTGTTATACTCTTGTTTATACCTTTCTTTATGAAAAAGAGTTATAAATGAAACTATTTCCGGTTTTTCTTTTTTTGTCGTTATATATACGAGTTTTTGTTTTTGAATTGAATTTGGGTCAGATTCTATTAAAACTTTCTTTTCTTCTTTCATTTTTTTTGTTATAGTAGATTTTTATTTTTATAAACTTTTATGAATTAGAATGATAAAATAAAAACCTTAAGATTGAGTTAATCAGATTGCCGGAAATGCGGGCATAGAGTGGCTTTTTTTGTATATATCATATATTTTTCTGCACATCATTCGGGTTTTTATTAGAGCCAAAGATCTAACTGCAAAATCTAAGCCGCTGTCTTTTTCAATTTTTTCTTCTTCTTTTTCTCTTTTCTTAGGGCTTTTTAAAAAATTAAAAAGAGCAGAAAAAGGATTAATGTCTTCTTCTTTTTTTTCCTCTTTTTCTTCTACTGGTTTTTTTTCATCTAATAATTCATCTATATCAGATTGAATTTGTGCCAAACTTTCATCACTTAAATTCTCAATAACTCCAAAAATCTCTTTCAAATCATCTTTTTCCAAATTTTCTTTAAATGTTTTAATCTCCTTTTCGCTTAGAGCATAACTTGTAAATGTTATATCTATTTTTCCTCTAAATCCATATCCGCCAGATTGAGCAATTTTTTCAGGAACGCTTCTGAAATTTAATTCAATTATAATTGTCGAATATATTTTTTTCAATTTTTCTTTCAGGGCGGTTTTTGGTAGCAAACCCTCGTTTACATCATCTTTGTAGTCATATTCTTTTGTGCCGAGCAAAATTAATTCAAATAATGAGGTGTTAAATAAATTGACTAAATCAGCTGTCTCTCTTGCTCTTTGTTCTAATTGTTGAGCGGCTTTAAGATAGGGTTTTACCCAACGAGCATATAGTTTTATTGATGCGACTTGGCTTTTCAAATAGATTTTCTCTATTTCGTATCTTTTTCTTAATTCACTTTCTGAAAGCTTTACCCAGTTGTTAAAATCAAAAATTCTTTGTTTTATTATTCTCTTTACTCTGTCATTTAAGTCAATTTCAACTCCGTTTACTTTTAGTGATTCATCCTCTACTGCCATAAATGCATCAATTAATGTAACATAGTCATATTGTGAGGCCATTCCTTTTAACGAGGTATTTCCTCTCTTTATATCAACTGTATCAAGCCACAATTGTTTTAAGGAAATAAGCGCGGCTTCTCTTTTTTCTTTTTCTTTAGATTTTAGTGTATCATAGAGAGACAGCCTCATTTTAAATTCTTTTAAGTCGTAAATTAAGTTTAGTATAGATTTTATTAAAGTATTTACTGTTCCAAGTATTTTCATTGCTTCTTCCTGCATTCTTGTTGCTCTTTGTCCGATTTCTGCGAAGTGAGCTGAACCGGGAGAAGAGATAAAATTATCTATTAGTTTCTCAACTTTTGCACCACCCATTATATCTGACAAACTTTTTGTTAGCCAAAAATAAATTGGTTCCAAGCTTTCGCCATAGGCATCATAGCTTAGAGAGTGCTTTTCGCATGGATTTTTTTGTCCAGCTCCTTTAAAAGGATTTTTTATTAATTCGCTTTCTATATCCATCCATTCACTTTCTTTTAAGTATTTGTTATCTTTTATTATTTTTGCAACTTTTAGATAGGGTTCTTCTTCTGATTTGTCTTTCTTTTTCTCTTCTTTTGCTTCTTCTAATAGGCTTATGATTTTTTGCGGAACATCAATAATTCTACCGTTTTCTTCTACATATTTTTTGCAATATATCCAAGGATTAATTGCGCCTATTAGAGAATGTATATCTACCACCATTTTATTTTATTAAGAAAAACACTTTATTATTTAAATTATTCTCTTTTATGTTTTTTAAAGAGAGCAATCTTTGAGTTGCTTTTTCATTTTTATAAATGATATTTCTTAAAAAAAGAAAGAAGCATAACCAACAACCCTGTTTTTTTCTTCAGTAATGTCCCCTGAATTTTTATACTCAATTAGTTTTGGTTTCCATTTAGCAAGATTGCAGAGATGCATCAAAATTAGAATGGCTTTATTTCCACATGCATCTATTTCTTTAAATTCACTTAATTTTATTTCTTCTATTATTTTTATTGTTTTTTTATCTTTGTGTTTTGCTTTTTCATAATTTAGAAAGTGACTTAAATCTGTTGAAAAAATAAATAAACCGTTTTTTTCTTTCAACAATTTTATTGCAATTTGCTCTGCTTCGTCTGATGAAATTTCTCCAATAACAAGGGGCAAGATTTCAATGTTTTTGTTTAAGAATTGCAAAAAAGGAACTTGATTCTCAATTGAGTGTTCATAGTCAATCTCGGAATATTTGCTTTTTACTATTTTTACATTTCCAAGAGGAGTTTTTATGCTTTTTAATGTTTTAATGCCATAAAAATAGTGATAGTGCGATGGACCGATTATTATGGCTCTTTTTGGAGACTCTTTTAGAAGAGACAATGCTTTTGCTACAATGCTTCCTGAATATGCATATCCTGCGTGAGGTAAAATAAATCCGTGAATATCTTCTTTTTTTTCAGATTCTTTTTCTTTTAAAAAGAGAGTTTTTAGAAGAATAATTAATTCTTCTTTATTATCAGGATACCATCTAATATTATTCATAAAATATTTAATGAACTGATTTTTAATAATCTTATGGGTGTTTCTCTTTTTAAAAAAGAAAAGGGATATGTAATGTGTTTGGCTTGTAATCACTATTGTAAAATTCTAGAAGGAAAAACAGGCATCTGCGGGGTGAGAAAGAATGTTAATAGTTCATTGGTTTTGTTAGTTTATGGAAAAATTGCATCGTGGAATGCTGATCCTATTGAAAAAAAACCACTTTACCATTTTTTGCCTTCTACAAATACTTTCTCAATTGGCACTATCGGTTGCAATTTTAAATGTATTTTTTGTCAGAACTATGAGATTTCACAAGAAAAAGACATTTTTGGGGAGGAATTTTCTCCGAGAGAAATTGTAGAAAAAGCAATTAAGGCAGAATGCAGTTCCATTGCTTATACTTATAATGAACCGACTATTTTTTTGGAATTTGCTTTGGATTGTGCGAAGATAGCAAAGAAAAAAGGAATAAAGAATGTTTTAGTTACAAATGGTTATATGTCAAAAGAGGCTATTTTGCTTTGCAAGAACTACATTGATGCCATGAATATTGATTTAAAGAGTTTTTCAGATAAATTTTATCAGGAGATGTGCGGTGCAAAACTTTTGCCTGTTCTTAATACAATTAGAGAGGCGCACAGAATGAGAATTTGGATTGAAATTACAACTCTATTGATTCCCGGCAAAAACGACAGCGAAGAGGAATTGACTAATATTGCTAAGTTTATTGCATCAGTTGACAAGAATATCCCTTGGCATATTTCACGATTTTTTCCGATGTATAAGATGAAAGATGAAAAACCAACTGAGATAATTTCTCTTCAAAGAGCTTTTGAGATAGGAAAAAAATATCTTAATTATGTTTATTTAGGAAATCTTGAAGATGAAAGTGATACTTTTTGTCCGAAGTGCAAAAATTTATTGATAAAAAGAATCGGATATAATATAACTTCTTTTTTAGTTAATGGAAGATGTTCAAAATGCCATAAAAGAATTGAGGGGGTTTTTCAGTGAATCTTTTAAATCTTGCGCGAAAATCCATTGAAGCAGAATTAAATCATGTTGAGCTTTCGATAGATGAAAAAATAAAGAAGAAATTTGGAAAACCTGCCGCGACTTTTGTGACTCTGACTAAGAACGAGATGTTGAGGGGGTGTATCGGTGTTTTAAAACCAATTCGACCTCTTTGGCTTGATGTAATTGAAAACGCAAAAGCATCCGCTTTTAATGATTTTAGGTTTCCTCCTTTAAGAAAAGAAGAGCTTCCTAAAATAAAAATTGAGGTTTCAATTCTTTCAGAACCAAGGGAAATTAAGTTTAGTAGTCCCGAAGAGCTTTTAAAAAAAATTGATAAGAAGATGGGAATTATTTTAAAAAAAGGTATTTATTGTGCAACATTTTTACCTCAGGTGTGGGAGGAAATAGAAGACAAAGAGGAATTTTTGAAGCATTTAAGCAGAAAGGCATCTCTTCAAGAAGATGAGTGGAAAAGTTCAAGAATTTTTTATTATAGAGTAAAATCTCTGAAAGAAAAGAATTAAAAAACTATGTATTTTATTTTATTTATTAATACTCATCCCTTTTTTAGCTGGGATGATTGGGGCGGGTGCAACGCGGCGCGCCTGCCTCTTATTCTTATAAAATTTCGCCGAAGCCAATTAGTCTCCAGTGTCCTTTAATATTCCTTGCGATAGCAATATTTTGTCCTTTAAATATTATTGCGGGTATTTTCAAATTCAAATCAATTTTATCTCCGGAGATTTTTTTGACAACGCCGCTTATAAGAGAAGTTTCTATGCTTAGCATTAACAACTCAGAAGGTTTTATGTTTTCTATTCCGATTGCACCTTCTTGTCCATAAGTATTTTTGAATAATAAATATTTTAAGCTTAGTTCATTAACTTTTTCTGGCAAGGCTCCTTCCAATGAGACAAAATTTCCCGCCAAAGCATCATTTTTTCCAAGACTCATATCCATTTCTGTTTCAATTGATGCGCTTCCGCCCGGAGTAAGCTCTTGAACTTTTTTATTTCCTTTATATAAACTAACAATTCTTGTTTTTAATGTCTGATATTTGTATTGATTTGCTTCTTTTATTATTCTGCCGGGTTTTATTTCAATTTTATCTCCAACTTTTAAAGTTCCTTTTTTCAATACTCCTCCTAAAACCGCCCCGCATAATTTTTCGGGTGTTGTGCCTGGCTTGTTTATATCAAAACTTCTGGCAACAACAAAAAAAGGAGCGCAATCTTTTTCTCTTTTAATCTCGGGTATTTCTGCTAGTGCCTGATATAGATATTCAATATTTACTTCTTGCTGTGATGAAATCGGGATTATAGGCACATCTTTATAAGAATTCTTTAGAAATTCTTTTATTTCTTCATAATTTTTTTTCGCCTGTTCTTTTGTTACCAAATCAATCTTGTTTTGAACTACTATTAAATTTTCTACTTTCTTTGCTTGTATAGCCATTAAATGCTCCCTTGTTTGAGGTTTTATTCCTTCATTTGCTGCAATTACCAATATCGCAACATCACACATTGCTGCGCCTGATAAAGCAGTTGACATTAACATTTCGTGTCCGGGAGCATCAACAAAAGTTACATATTTTTGTGGGATGCCTTTTTCTTTGTTATATTTTCCATTTTCTGAATAAATTGTTATGCTTGCATAACCTAATTTAATTGTAATTCCTCTTTTCATTTCTTCTGAATGGGTGTCTGCCCATCTACCACTTAATTTATATAAGAGCGTTGTTTTTCCATGATCTATATGACCAAATAAACCAACATTAATTGTTTCAATTTCTTTGTTATTTTCCATTGTTTTTTTAAGAAAAGAATATTTTAAAACTTATTGACTGCTTTATTAATCTGCTTTTCATAGTTCTTCCATAGGGATAATAAAACAAAAGCAGCTACAAGAAACCATATACTAATTAAATAACTTTTATCTGCAATATTTTCACCTTCAAAGACGATATATCCTGTGATTTTTTGCAGACTATCAATCATAAAAACAATTCCTACAAAAAGAAAGCTTAGTCCGCTTATTAAGAAAAATCTTTTGGATAACATAGAAAATTAATGTATTATAGGGTTTATATTTTTTATGGATATGAAGTTATATTATTAAGTAGTATGGAATTGGATATTTTGCATAGGGCTCCAAAAGATTTTCTCCATAGATAATTCTTGAAAATGCTTCTGCTTCCATTTCAGCCCCTGTTTTTGCGTTATGAGGTCTTGGTTCCTCAGGCAGTCCGACATATTCAAATAATCTTTTGCTATCTATCGCTGTTCTTCCGTTCATTATTAGGGGTTCTTTTCCTCTTCTTAAGTAATCTGCATAACACAGAGAATGAAGATCTACAATTCTATCCCCGAAAGGATATTTTATATTGCATCTTTTGCAAGATTCTCTTAAGAAATCTCTATCAAAAAAAGGATTTATTCCAGCAATAGTTCTGTCTTTAATATTTTCAGTCCACATAAGTAAATTTCTTATTATTTCTTCAAGAGAGGGCTTTTCAGGACTTGTTATGTTCATTATGGAAAATCCATTTATTTTTAATGCTTCACTGTTTATTTCAGAACCATTCCAGATTCTACATTCTGCATAAAAACTGTTTTTTGGATTAGGAAAGTCAATTGCACCAATACTGACTATTGAATTTTTTTTTGGGTCAATTCCGCTTGTTTCCACATCAATTACAATCATATTTTAATTAATTGCGCGGGATTTAAAAGTATTTATATACAAAACATTTAATTTTTTGGAATTGGGAGTAAGATAAAAGGTAATTATTAAAAATATAGACCTATTTTAATTTTAATGGCAGTTGAGGCATTTTTAAAACCAACAGAAGCAAAAATAACGATTGAAAAAGAGGTAAAACCAAAACCAACAGTTGAAGAACTAACAAAGATAGAACAACCGGGAAAACCAGTTTCTGCATTAAGTATAGAAGAAAATATTTCTTCTTCAGGAAAAAAAAGAAGAAAAAGAAAAATAGAAAAAAGCGAAGCAGAGGAGATAAAAGGAAATTCAATTTTGATTATAACAGAAAAACCCCAAGCCGCACAAAAAATTGCAAATTCTCTGGGGCGGCCAAAAAAATTTTTTTCCCAAGGGGTTTATTATTTTGAGGTTAAAAGAGGTGAGAAGAGAATACTAATTGCTTCTGCTGTAGGGCATCTTTTCACTCTTTCTCAACAAGAGGGGCAAAAGGGCTGGCCCATTTTTGAAACAAAGTGGGTTCCTTCTTTTCAGAAAAAATCGGCTACTTTTACAAAAAAGTATTTTAATTTGCTAAAAGAGCTAATAAAGCAATCTTCTGAAATATATATTGCTACTGATTTTGATACAGAAGGAGAAGTTATTGGATGGAATATTCTAAGGTTTATTTTTAAAAAAGAGAACGCAAAAAGAATGAAATTCTCAACACTTACTTCAAACGAGCTTGAAAAATCTTTTGAAAATCCTTTAAATGAACTTGCTTGGGGAAATGCTTATGCAGGAGAGACCAGGCATATTGTTGATTGGCTTTATGGAATAAATTTATCAAGAGCACTAATGGAATCATTAAAGAAAAATAATACTTTTAAGATACTTTCAATAGGTAGAGTTCAAGGGCCTGCTTTAAAAATGATTGTTGAAAGAGAGAGAGAAATAGCAGAATTTAAGCCAGTTCCTTATTGGAGTGTTTTTGCTATTGTTCAGGGAATTAAACTAAAACATCCAAAAGATATATTTGAAAAAGAAGAACTTGAAAAATTCAAAGAATTAAAAGAAGGGCTTGTTAAAACTCGGACAAGCGAGAAAAGAATTCAACCGCCACATCCATTTGATTTAACTACATTACAAAGAGAGGCATACCGAGTTTATGGGTTTTCTCCTTCAACGACCTTAAAGATAGCCCAGCAATTATATTTAGATGGCTTAATTTCTTATCCTAGGACATCTTCCCAAAAAATTCCAGAGGAAATTGAACCAAAAAAAATTTTAAAAAAACTTGAAAAATACTTTCCAGAGGCAAAAAATGTCACGAGAGAGAAACCAATTGAAGGAAAAAAAGAGGATCCAGCACACCCTTCCATTTATCCGACGGGAGAAATCAAGAAGAATATAGCAGGAAGCGAAGAAAAGCTTTACACTTTAATAGTGAAGAGATTTATTGCTGTTTTCTCTTCTGATGCGGTTGTTTTAAACAAGAAAATTTCTTTAGATGCCGATGGGTTTGAATTTATTGCACAAGGTTTAAATATAAAAGAAAAAGGATGGACTTCTTTTTATCCTATTAAATTTGATGAGTTGGATCTGCCAGATTTAAATGGGAGAGTAAGAATTGATGAAATAAAATTTGAAGAAAAAGAGACGCAGCCGCCGAAAAGATATACTCCTGCTTCTTTAATTAGTGCGTTAGAAAAAAAAGGACTTGGAACAAAAACTACGAGATCAATGATTGTTGATATATTATTTGAAAGAGGGTATCTTGAAGGGACGAGCATAAAAGCAACGCCTTTAGGAATGCAACTTATTTCAGCTTTAGAGAGATATTCTCCAATAATAATTGATGAAGAACTAACAAGAAAACTTGATGAAGAGATGGACTTAATACAGAGCAGCAAAGAGAATTCGTTGGATAAGAGAGAGAAAAAGGTAATAGAAGAAGCAAAGGAAAATTTACTAAAAATTGCAAAGGAATTTAAACCGCGTGAAATAGAGATTGGAAAAGAATTGATAAAAGGAATTGAAGGATTGAGAGAGATTCGGAATGAGAATAATAAATTAAATACATGCCCAACCTGCAAAAAAGGTATATTAAGGATAATGTATTCAAAGAAATCAAAGAAATTTTTTATTGCGTGTTCTGCATATCCGGAATGTAAGCAAACATACTCTCTCCCATCTAATGCTTTAATTAAAAAATCAGATAAAATTTGTGAAGGAGACAACTTTCCAAAACTTCTTGCTATAAGAAAAGGAAAAAGACCATTTGAGTTTTGTTTTAATCCTGACTGCCCGATTGAAAAAAAGAGAAGAGAGCAAATTGAAAAGAAAGAGTAACTATGCGGTCTCTTTTAACACTTTTTTTATTGAGATTTTTTTTGCAATATATGCGATTATGAATGATAGGAAGAATAAGGCCGAAAGCCTCTTCAAATGAACCGCCAGGACATCAAACTCCGACTTGATTAAAAGAATGTCAAAAATTAAGGTATATAGAGTAGTAAATGGATTCAAATTAACAAAAAATCTTACTATTGGTCCTGTTAAAGAAGTCGGCGTCAATAAATCTGAAAATGTAACGCAGAGAATTAAAACTAAGATTGAAAAAAGAATAGAGAGATTCTGATTTCTTACAGCATATCCAAAAATCATTCCAATAAAAATAAAAATTGAAGAACAAATAAATATTATCAGCAAGAACATCTTTAAATTTTCAAAAAAAGCCAAATCAAACAAATAATATCCTATTAGCAGGATTGTAAGCGTCTGAAGAAATATAAAGAACAAACTTGTGAAATAAGAAGCTATAAAAAAAGAAAAACTTCTTGTTGGGGTCAAAATCTCTCTTAAATAACTATTTTGTTGTGTTTGTTTTATTATAAAAGTATTAGATAAGATTAAAGAGGTAAAAGTTACGATTATTGCTACTAATAATGGAAAATAAAATGTAACTATATCACTCGAATATTGAAAAGTGTCTTTAAATTCTAGCAGAGTATCTTTTTTTTCTGTTTTATTAGTAAGTTTATTTAGTTCTTTCTCTTTTTCTTCTAAAGTTAGTATGAATCCTCTTATTTTTGTTTTTGTCTCTTTTGTTTTTATTATAGATGTATTTAATTCATTTTCCAGGCTATTCATCAATGCATTCATTTGCTCTATGTTTTGCAGATTTTTATAGTATAAATTAACAAAATATTTAGAGGAGATATTCGAATAAGTTTTGTTTAGGTTATCTAGGTCGTTCCCCATTTGATTTAAATTATTAAGATTTTCATCTATAATTATTTTGATATAGTTATATTCAGATTCTTGCAGGCGCGGGGGTTTTAAGTATTCTTTTAGAGTAACTAAGTTATTCTCTAAATGATCTTTTTTCTCTTTAAATGACTCTAATTTTTCAGAAAAAGAACTTGAATTATTATCTGTTTCATTTATTTTTTGAATGGTTGGTTCTATTCTTTTCAATAAAGAATAAATCTCTTGAATATTCTGTTTAATATTGGTTATGTTTTCTTTATATTCTATTAATTTTCTTTCTTGTAAATCCAGTTCGTAATAAGTATTATTTAATTCTGTTTTGTAGTTTTTTATAGAATATGAAAAAAGAGTAATCTGCTTATTTATTTCTTTTAATGATTCTTCAAAAAAAGAAATTTTTTGCTCTGCAAATTTCTTTAAGATAAATTGTTTTACATAATACTCAAGAACACTTTTTCTATTATCTATATAAACATTAATTATATATTTTTCTTCTATTTCTTCTTGTTGGATGCATATACTGATTTTTGAAGAAGAAATGTCTCTTATACAATCTTTTAGTGAAGAATAATAATAAGAATCCTTAAAAAAATCAAAGCCAATTAGAGAGTTGTTTTTGTTTAAATTAACCATCCCAACCTTAACATTCTCAAACTTTGCAGAGTTTAACATTATTCCTGATAGTGTTATTAATATAAAAGGGCAAACTATTAAAATAAGAAAATATAGCCAGTTTCTTGATACTGTTTTTAGATTATTCTTAAATATAGTTAATGTTCTCATGATTTTCTAAAATTCCTTTAAAGATCTCTTCCAGAGAGAGACTATCCCCATATTTTTGTTTATATTCTTCAATTTTTAGGGATGCAACTATTGTGCCATTATTTAATATAGCTACGCTATCGCAATTTTTTTCTATTTCTTCTATTAAGTGTGAGGTTACTAAAATGGTCACTCCAAAACTATTTATTTGTCTTATGTAACTCCAGAGATTTTTTCTTAAAAATGGGTCCAGTCCGACAGTTGGTTCATCCAGAATAAGCAGAGAAGGAGAGTGCATTAGTGAGACAAGAAGATTTGCTCTTTTTATCATTCCTCCTGATAGGTTTTTAATTAAATAATTTTCAAATCCTTTTAAATTGAACAAATTAATTAATTCCTGAAATTTTCTTTTAATGTCTCTTCTTTTTATTCCGTAGAGTTTTGCAAAATAAAAACTATTTTCATATATGCTCAATTCTTCAAATAATGTATTTTTTTGAGCCGCAAATCCTGTTTCTTTTCTTAATTCTCTTAGTTCTTTTGATATGTTAACTCCTTTAAATAAGACTCTTCCATAATCTATTGGACATATCCCATTTAATATTTTAAGAATGGTTGTTTTGCCACTTCCACTTTTTCCGATTATTCCAAAGATTTCTCCTGTTTCTATACCAAAGGTTACATCTGATAAGATTGTTTTGCGACCATAACTCTTTTTTACATGATGAAATTCAATCAGCATATTATTATATAGACATTTTATTTAAAAACTTATTTAATTTATTATAAAATATTTATTTCAAAATAGCATATATATTTTTAAAAAAATAATCATCGGTTTTATTTGATGGACAAAAATTATGCTAATGGCGTAGTGTCTGAAGATGTATCTCGTATTGTAGGAAAAGATGCACAGAGAAATAATATCCTGGCAGCAAAGATAATTGCGGATATTGTTAAAACTACTTTAGGACCTAAGGGAATGGACAAAATGCTTGTTAATTCTAATGGAGATATTATTGTGACTAATGACGGAGCGACTATTCTTGAAGAGATGGATGTTGAGCATCCTATTGCTAAGATGATAGTTGAAATTGCCAAAACACAAGAGAAAGAAGCAGGCGACGGCACGACAACGATTGCTTTAGTTACAGGCAAGCTATTGGAAAATGCAGAAAGATTATTGGATAGAAAAATACATCCAACTTTAATAACAAAAGGTTATAAGATGGCGTTAGAGAAGTCTCTTGAAATATTAAACTCTCTTTCAATTAATGTTTCGAGCAGAGAGAAATTAAAGCAAATTGCAATGACGGCTATGACGGGAAAAGGCGTTGAGGGGAATAGGGAATATCTTGCAGAAATTTTAGTGAGAGCAATGGAAAAGATTTATGATAAAGATAAGTTTGAAATTAGCGATATTCACATAGAGAAAATCAAGGGAAAGAACATTTCAGAAAGCGAGCTAATAGAAGGTTTTGTTTTTGAAAAAGAAAGAGTGAATATTGAAATGCCAAGAAAGGTCGAGAATGCAAAAATTCTTTTGGTTGATTTTCCGATTGAATTAAAGAATTTGGAAGGGGAGACAAGAATAACAATTTCTGCGCCAGAACAATTGGAGAGTTTTATCAGTTCTGAAGAAAAGAGATTAAAAGAAGTCACACAGAAGATTATTGATTCTGGTGCTAATGTTGTTTTTTGTCAGAAGGGAATTGATGATGTTGCTCAATATTATTTAGCCAAAGCAGGCATATTTGCTTGCAGAAGGGTAACAAGAACTGAAATTGAAAAAATTTCAAAAGCCACTTCTGCCAAAATAATTTCAAATATAAATGATTTTAGCGAGGAGAAGCTTGGTGAGGCGGCAATTGTGGAAGAGGTTAAGGAATATGAGCAAAGCTTTATCTACATAAAAGGGTGTAAAAATACGTCTATTGTAACTATATTAGTTCGAGGAGGAACAGAGCATATAATAGAAGAAGCTGAAAGAGCTTTAAAAGATGGAATTGGTGATATCAATGCAACTTTAAAAAATGGAAAAATTGTTGCTGGTGGCGGAGCAATAGAGATTGAACTGGCAAAAAGATTGAGAAGTTTTGCCAAGACGATTTCTGGTAGAGAACAACTTGTTATTGAAGAGTTTGCAAATGCAATTGAAACTATTCCAGAAACTCTTGCCGAGAATGCGGGTTTAGAACCAATTGAAGTTATTGCCGAATTAAGAAAAAGACATGAAGCAAATAATTTTTACGACGGATTAAATCTTATTAGCGATAGAATTGAAAATTGTATAGATGCCGGGATTATAGAGCCTTTGAAAATTAAAACGCAGGCAATTTCTTCAGCAACAGAATTATCTATAATGATATTAAGAATAGATGATGTGTTAATGAGTGTGGATAAAAAAAAGAAAAAAGAAGATTTCAATAAAGAAGATGAACTAACTTATGATTAACAATTTATTTTTTTAATTATTTAGTAATTACTAACATTTAAAAATAAATAAATCTTATAGGGAGAAAGCGATTAGGACAATTCGGTTGTCCTGGAAAGGACGGGACTATCAAAGCCTCTGTCAAGTATTCAGCTATTAATAAGGTGACTGGACTATAACTCACCTTACGAAACCTGTACTTGTTACGCTTTGCCCGATAGCCCGTAAGAGATAACCTTTAAAACACACCGATAGGTTAAGTTTGATTTGGTATGAGAAGTGTTTAAGGCACTCTTACACCGAGTCCAGATATAGCTTTAAACTAAAAAATGAAAAAAAAGAGAGTTTGTAAGGGAAGAAGAGCAAGTAAAAAAGATAAAACATCAAAAATTAAAAAGATAAAAAAATATCTTGCAAGTAAAAAGAAAAAGAGAAAGTAATTTTTTAATTTTACTGAAAAATAGTAGTGATGCTATTTTAAAAAGGGAATTATCTATTTTTTTGTTATGCATGTAAGAAAGAATATATGGCTCTTTATTTTATTATTCTTTAGTCTTCTGTTTTTATCTTGTTTTTCTTTTGCAGAGCCAGATGTAGCATATTTTTATTCGCGCAATTTTAAAATTGACAAAAATCTTTTGAATGAATTTAAGGAACTAAACTTGAGTGTTGAATTAATAAATGAAAAAAGCTCTAACTATAATCTTTCAAAATATAGAATACTCTATTTTGGAGATGATTTTTTTAAGAAAGCAAGTGAGTTGCCGCTTGGGAATAAATCTTCTATAATAACTAATGTATATCATGGTGTAGAATGGGGATTAGTAGATTCTGACGGGATAAACTCTCTTGGTTCAAATAATCCTCTTAAAATAAATATTTCCGGGATGTTCTTTCCTGCATATACAAAGGGGATAGACAAAAAAGGAATAGCAATTCCTTATTATTATCTTGGGAATGAGAACAAAGCTCCTTCGATGAACAAGGTCGCTGCTACTTCTTATGGACGAGAAGGATTAGATTTGGGTGATGTTATTTCATATGCTAAAGAAGGCTCTGTTCTTTTAAATGGCAAGACAACACAAGGAAAAATTTGCTTTTTTGGAATTGTTCAAACAGAATATTGGACGAATAAGTCCAGAGAATTATTTAGAGATTGTGTTGCCTATGTTTTATCTGAATGCAGAAATGATTCTGATTGTCATGGAGAAAACCTAAGCTCTTATTTTTTTTGTGATGGTCGTTTCTTATATCAACTAATAAACCATCCTTTTTGTCAGAATCCAGGACAAATAAATGCAAAATGTATTTATCAAAATGATAGTGTTCTTGTGCAGGAGTGTTCTGACTATTGCTTAAATGGGGAGTGCAGGACATTCACTTGTAGAAACGACTCTGATTGCAACGACAATAATCAATATACAAGAGATGTTTGCAATAATCCGAATACTATTAATTCAAGCTGTTCTTATGAACCGATAAGATGTTTGTCAAACTCTGATTGTAATGATGGTAATTCAAGAACTTTTGACGAGTGTGTAAATCCCGGTAGTGTTTCTTCTTTTTGCAGAAATACACTTGTTAATTGCATATCGAATTCGGACTGCGGAATAACTGGTTTTATTGGCTCTGAGTTCTGCACAGGAAGGGATGTTTATAAACAATATCAGCAATCAGTTTGTATTAATCCCTCAACACTTAATAGTTACTGTGTTGTAAATGTTAGTTCAGTTTTAATAAATTCATGTAATTATAATTGTGCAAATGGAATCTGTATAAGATGTTTGTCAAACTCTGATTGTAATGATGGTAATTCTTCTACTATTGATATCTGCAATAATCCTGGGACAACAGCAAGTTCTTGTTCTTATAATGTTGTTAGATGTTTCTCTGATTCTGATTGTGGAGCAAGTTATTTCTTAAACGGATTTTTCTGCACTGGCAGGAATGTAAGCAGAAATCTCATCTCATTTAAGTGTAATAATGCGGGAACATCTCTGAGCTATTGTTCAAATTCAACCTTTATCAGTTCTGTCCAGGTTTGTTCTGACTATTGCTTAAATGGAGAGTGCAGGACATTCACTTGTAGAAACGACTCTGATTGCAACGACAATAATCAATATACAAGAGATGTTTGCAATAATCCTCTTACTCCTGAAAGTTATTGCTTGAATGTTCCTTTAAATTGCACTGAGGCAAAAGTGTTTGTAAATGTTACATACTATGCAAATTATAACCCGCCCGGAGCAAGAAAAATAGCTGACATTTCTGATAGAATTTTTGTTGGAAATCAAAAAGAACCTTATGGTAACGGAATTGCCTTAATTAATTTAACTAAAAATGGTTCATTTATAGTAGATCCTTTATCTAATAAAGATGTTCATGGTCTTCATATTCAAAGAGGAGTTGATAGAGAGGGTGCATTTATGGAATTTACTCTTTATGGTAAGAACGAGCCTTCTTCAAGAGAATCAATTAAATTTAATATTAGAATGCAGAATGCTTTAATAACAAAATCTGTTGATCCAGAAGATGAATTTGATTTTGAAAATCCACATAATGGAATTTGTGGGATTAAATCGTATAATACTTCTTTGGATAATCCTGGTGAGGATGAATATGAGATTAAGACAGAAAAATTTGCTTCTTTCTGTTCAATAACAGGCAGCTCAATTGATAGTGTTAAGATTTATTATCAGCCTTCCTCTATTGTTGGTTGTTATTAGTTTAATTAGTATCTTGTTTAGTAGATACAAAAAGCTTGTATAAAAAAAGATATTTTTAAATATAAATTTATTTAAAAATCCCTAATATGTTTTTCTTTTATGCAATTAAAGAAAAAAAGAATGATTTTATTTGTTTTTATTTTTGCCTTAGTTAATTCTATTTTTCTTTGTAATGCTCTAACTGCAACAATAGGCAATGCAAGAATGGTTCTAAGACTTAATGTTGGCGAAGAAGTTGAAAAAAGTATTCTCGTAAGAAATGATAATAATATTTCAGTAAGAATTGAACTTGAAGCGGAAGGTGATTTAGCAAAATCTTTAATTTTAAAGGATAAGAGTTTTGTTTTAAATCCTAAAGAAGAAAAAAAAGCATATTTTTCAATTAAAGCTACAAAAAATGGAACTACTGAGACAAAAATAAATGTAAAATTTATTCCGCCTGAGGGAAGTGCAGTTGGTTTATCTTCTAAAATTATAGTAATTGCTGGCGGTGAAGATAGAGATTCGTCTGAAGAAGAACAAACATTAGAAGAACAAAATTCAACAAATAATACTGCAAACACGTTTAGTTTTACTCAAAGAAATAATTCTGTTATATTGGAGAATAAAAACTCATTAATTAGCTTTCTAAAAAGACCTACTATTATATTAACGATAGTTCTTTTAGTTTTTTTGATTGGGCTTTTTGTTTTTTATAAAAGAAGAAAAACAGAATTTAAGGTTTTTGATTTTGATTCAAAAAAAGGTATAGATGAAGAGGTGATTAATAAAAAAGTAAAAAAAATCACCGAATATGTTTAAGAGAGAATTAATTATATTGTTTTTTTTGTTGATTCCGCTAAGTTTTGCGAAAGATGTTGCTTTAATAGTTAGAGATAATTTTTCTTCTCGCGAGCCGGTTCTTTTTGAGCTTGAGAGAAACAATCTTTCAGTTGACTTAATAAGTGAATCAAATATTATAAATACAAATTTTTCAAAGTATAAATTTATTGTTATTCCAAATCAAAAATTCAGCAATGCTTCAAATATACTAATAAATAAGTATAATTCTTTAACTATTAATCAGTATAATTATTATAAGACTTCTTCGGGCGATTATCAGCTTGGTTGGAGTATGAGCAGTAGTTCTCAGTCGGCTTCAGAATTAAAAGTTCGTCTATTAGAGACAAATCATCCGATAGTATTTAATGTGAGCAAGACCTTTAATGCTTACGAAACATCTAATATTAATGCTTTTTATTTAAAAGGAAAACCAACAAATGCAAAGGCTCTTGCTTATTTGGGGACTAATACAGACAATTTATGTGTTGCGATTATTGAACCCGGAAGTATTCTTCTTAATAAGATGATTGTTTTAAAAAGAGGGGTTTTTTTTGGTCTTATAAACAGCGAATATTGGACAGAAGATACAAGAAAATTATTTGATAACTCTCTTAAATGGTTGCTTTACGAAGAAGATTCTGATGGAGATGGATTTCCTAATAATCTTGATTGCGATGACAATAATCCTATGATTAATCCAAATGCCAGTGAAATACCATATAACAATATTGATGAAGATTGCGATGGTTTTGACTTGTTGGATGCTGATGGAGATGGATTTTGTAAAGAAGGTGCCGTAATTTCAAATAAACAGATTCAGTGTTTTAATGAATTAGCAAATGTGGGAACAGATTGCGATGATAATAATTCTTTAGTTAATCCTAATAGTGCCTTTTTAGATTCAAATTGCAGGAATGATGCTCCAATAATAGAAGAGATTTCTCTAAATAAGGACTTTTTTTTCACGGGAGATTTAGTTGAGATAAATGTAAAAGCGATTGATCCTGAAAACAAAAGTCTAATATATGAAATTAACTCAACCAATTTCTTTAGAAATGGTTCTTCTTTTTATTGGAAAACCAACTACAGCGATTTTGGTGTTTATTCTTTTTTAATTAGAGTTAGTGATGGGGAATTGTTTAGCGAAGAAACAATTTCTTTCAACATAACACAGGTTAATAATCCCCCTATTTTCTTGCCATTTCAGAATATAACACTTATGCAAAACACAACTTATATTTTAAATTTGAGTGATTATGTTTTTGATGAATTTCCCGAGATTTTAACATTTGGAATTGAAGAAATTTCTGAAGATTTTAATGTTTCTTTTTTTCTGCAGAATAATACTTTTATTTTAATGCCCTATGAAAATTGGTCTGGTCGCGGTTGGATTAAGTTTTTTGCTTTTGATGGATTTAATAGAACGATTTCAGATTATGTTTTCTTTGATGTTATTTACAAAAATAAAAATCCCGTATTAGTTAGACAGATTGAGAATATCAGCTTAAGAGAAGGAGATTTTGTGAAGGATTTTCTTAATTTAAGTGATTATTTTATGGATGTTGATTCTAATTTGAGTTTTTTTGTTATAGGGAATAACAGAGTGCAAATTACAATTTTTGATGGTTTTGCGAGTTTTATTGTTCCAATGAATTTTACGGGAATTGAAACTATATTTTTTATTGCAACAGACGGAGAATATAATGTATCATCAAATCAGATAACAATTAATATTTCTTATAGAAACAAGCCCCCTATTTTTGGGCAGATGAATTGCTTAAGAGTAATTGAGGAAGATAAAGAGTATAGCTGTGCACTTAATTTAAGCGATCCTGAAAATGACACTATTAATTTCTCTTTTTCTTTTAATAAGTTAAATTGTTCTGTGATAGATGGCATTTTATATTATAAATCATTTTCTAATTATTCTGGGCCCGCTTATTGCAGAATCAGTGCGAGGGATAATCAAAACAATATTAGGTCCTTGCTGTTTAATGTTAGTATTATTGATGTAAATGATGCACCAGTTATTAGTAAATTCAGTCCGAACTCTTCTTTAATTCTCTTGCCCATGAATCGCGAGAAATTATTTTCAATAGAAGCATTTGATTTAGAGAACGACTCGCTTTCTTATTTTTCGTTTGTTAATGGTTTTTTAGAATCGAATGAAAAAACATTTTCTTTTAAAAAAAGTGAAGCTGGAAATTATTTTGTTCAATTGATTGTTAGTGATGGTTTGCTAAATTCAACAAAGTCTTGGAATGTAATTGTTGGAGAATACGAGCAGTTTTCCTGTTCTGAGATTGGAGGCAGTTATCCGAAAGAAGGAATGAGGTGCTTTGGAGAAAAAGTGAAGACAAATGATAGTGACTCTTGCTGTCTTTCTTCTTATTTGCCTTTTTTTGATGACAGCTGTGAAGCAATAAATAACAGCGTTTTTGTAGAAATCGCTTCTCCTATTGAAGGAGAGGAATATGAGTTAAATGATAGTATAGATATCAAACTTTATGCAGAAAACAGATTAGATAAAAATGAAGAATTTAAGATTTCTGTTTTTCTTTATGACTCAAATTCAAAAGATTTAATAAACGAAGATTCTCGTGTTATTGAACTTAGAAAGAATGAAAGAAAAACACAATATTTTGAGTTAAATATCCCTTATGATTTAAAGGATAGCGGGAAATATACTCTTTATGCCAAAATTGAGGTTCAAGATGAATATAATGTCTGCAATCATAATCTTGTTGAAGTGAATCTAAAAAAACCAAAACACTCTGTTTTAATACAAAATTTTAATTTGCCATTAGAAGCAAATTGCGGGGATTCTATATCTTCATCAGTTGACATTTTTAACAACGGCGATTCAAATGAAAATATTAGTGTTTATTTAAGAGCAGATAAAATGAATTTAAGCAAAAAAGAGAATTTTATTTTAAAATCAGACAGAAAGGTTAGAAAGGTCTTTCTCTTTGATATCCCGCAAAATATAAAAGACGGAAAATATATCATAGATGCGATAGTACAGTATAATGGGACCACTTTAACTGCTAAAAGAGAAGTTTCCATAAATAATTGTGGGAAAGAAGAAGCTGTTTTGTCAAGTTATAATCAAGAAGGTAAAGTTACTTTTAATGCTATAAAAAATGCAAAATTAATAAAGGAGGAAAAACAAATGAATTCTAATCAAACCATTTTGCTTTCTCTTTTTAGTTTTTCTTTTACTCTGCTTGTTTCTTTAATTTTGCTTCTTATTGTATTAAAAAATAAGAGAAGAAAAAAGAAAGATTATTTTAGTATTAGTGAAGAGATAAAAGAAGAAGTGCTAAAAGAAGAGGATTTAGATGATTTTGAAGAGAGTTATTATTAATAGAAGATTGAAAATCAGAAATACCGAGTTAATTAAGGTTATTCTAAGCGGGATAGTTATATTAAAATAAATTTTAAATAAGTTTATTAATATATGTGGGTTTGTGATGATTTTTCTTTTTCGAAAGAATTAAAAAGCACGGAATTCTAATTAAATCTTGATTTTATAGGGTTTATTTTGTTTAGCCTTAGAGAGGTTTAATCAAATGGAATTTTGCGAAAAATGCGGAGGCGTTATAATTGTTGAAGGTGATAAAGTAGTTTGCGGTAGTTGTGGCCATAGGTTAAAAAAGAAAGTTAAGATTGAGGTTTCACAGAAATTAGGAGAAAAGAAAGAGATTTCTGTTATTAAAGAAGGCGAAGAGAGTGCATACCCTATTGTAGAAATTAAATGTCCTAAATGCAACGAAAAAAAGGCATATTTTTGGACAACACAGACAAGAGCATCTGACGAATCAGAAACAAAGTTCTATCGTTGTGTTAAATGCAAGCACACTTGGAGAGTTTATAGGTGATGTTCCATAAGCTTTAAAAAGGTATGATTTTCTATTCCTTAATGGAACTTGAAGGAAAATTAAAGATAGGTTTTGACAATAACCGTATTTATTTAAACGGTGATGTTTATGAAAATATGTTAAGCGCTCAAAGCGGAATTGAAGAGAGATACAGGAATGGCGAGATTTCTTTAGAAGAGAGAAACTCTTCATTTGATTTGATCTATATACATTTTCAGAAGAATAGTAGGAGGGGTAAAGATGAGTTACGGGAAAGATAAACCTGTTAGATTTTATTCTGAGAAGGGATTAATAGGGATTTATTATCCAGATAATAGAAGCACGGCTTTTGAAGTTTGGAGAAAAATAGAAGAAGCATACAGACAAGGAGATGTTAGTTTAACAAGATATATAGCTTTTAAAACTTTTTTTGCGAGCCGAAGAATAATTGACTCGCCGACTAATGAAGAAATTGATAGGGCTCTTAGTTTAAATCCTGTGGCGCTTGATAAACTGTTAAGCGATTTGTTTAATGAAAGTGAAAAAATATAAGAAAATATAGGAAAGCTGTGCCTTAGTTTAAATGAATAGGGTAATAAGGATTTTGATTAAAAAAATAGCACTTTATTGGTGTGATGAAGAATGTAAAACTATATCGGATGACGAAATAAAAATTAAAAAGGATTGCTTTTCTCTTTCGCAACCTTTTGAAAATTATTGTTTATCTTCATCTAATGCTGTTGAATTTAAGTGCGATGAGAATAATCTTGCTTATCCATTAGTGCGTTTTTGTTTAAGAGGATGTAACAATGAAAGAGGTGCTTGCAATTAAAATAAAAATAAAAAACATCAATAAAAATATGCATAGAATTCTTATTATTCTTGTAGCTTTTATTACTCCTCTTTGAATCTCTTCTTTTTCTTTTATTATTTACATTTCTTCTTTCTTTTTTTTGATATCATTTCTGTGTTTTTCTTGTTCTGTTGCATACAAGTTTTTATTTGTGTGTATTGGCATAGCGAGATACTAATTCCAAGCAGTCCGCATAATGTTCTTTTCATTGCATTTCTTATAGGTTTTATAGGGTTTTGCAATTTTTTAATCTTTATTTATATGTAAATTCTAAGTAGTTAATTTTTAATGTTTTTATTGTTCGACACTTTCTTTTTTTAATCTTCTTTCTTTTGGAACATAATTTAGGATGGTTTTTCCATCTGATATTCCGCATCCGATAAAATCGTTTTCATTTTTTAATATATATACCCCAGAAGGAATTTCTTTTTTTATGTTCTGTCCTTTTAGCCACTCTTTCGCTTCATTTTCTGTTAAATCTATAATGTTCTTTTTTATTTTTTTATTAAACAAATGGACCGAATCAAAACTGAGTCTAATTTTGTTATTTTCTTTTTTTAAAAGATAAATCCCAATTATTTCAATGCGAATGATTTTTGATAAAGCCATTATGTCTTCTTTTCTTAAAGAGCCTGAAAAAGCTCTTATTTTTTCTTTTCCGCTCTCAAAAATTAGATAAGGAATGGATTCAATTCCAAACTTTTCCATTAATTCATTTTCTATCTGTTTTTTCTCTTTTGATTTTAAAAATCTTGCTTTCATTTTTTTAGCTCTTTTTCCATAATTCTTTTTGTCATCGTAATATCTATCCCTATTACTCCGACAATTTTATCTTCTTTAATTGCACAAAATATCTCCTTTTTGTTAATTATTTCTCTTATTTCTTTCGGTTGATTTTTTTTCATGAGATATTTCATTTCTCGTTCGGATATTTCCTTAGAATTAAACTTTTTTATAGATGCAATTATTAATTTTGATATTTCTTCAGCTTGATTTGGATTTGTTTTAGTTATTATCATTCTGAAATTTCCTTAATTATGGTGAATTTAGCGACAAAGAAGCCCTCGCTGTCATTATCTTGAGGGTAGATTCGGCAGGCGTGTTGGACACTTTTATCATATTCTTTGTCTTCCCAGTTTGTTATTCCTGCGCGACATTTTATTGGAAGCTCTACTTTTTCTAATTTAATTGGGAAATTTTTTAACGCAAAATCTATAACTTCTTCATTTTCTTCTGGTGCATGAGTGCAAGTAGAATATACTAAGACTCCGTTCTTTTTCAGACATTTTAGTGCATAAGCAATAAGTTTCTTTTGCTGTCTTGATAAGTTTCTTATTGCTTTAATATTCCACATTAGAAATGTTCTTGGTGAACTTCTTAATGTTCCTTCTCCCGAACAAGGCGCATCAAGTAATATCTTATCAAACTTTATGTTTCTCTCTGCTAAATTGCCACATAACTCTATTGCGTCCATTCTTGTAACAATCGTATTAGCAACCCCACATCTTTCTAAGTTTGCCGATAATATTTTTATTCTATCTATTTTTATGTCATTTGCTATAATTGTTCCTGTATTCTCCATTTTTGCCGCTATTTGTGTTGTTTTTGAACCCGGAGAGGCGCACATATCTAAGACAAATTCTTCTTTTTTTGGATCTAATGCAATAACAGACAACATACTTGAAAGTTCTTGAATGTAATAATACCCTAATAAGTGTTCTATGGAATTTCCTAATTCTCCCGGATTTAATTCTTGTTTTATTAACATTATTTCAGGATGCTCTTTAAATGGTTGTTCAATGAGCCATTTTTTTTCTAATCTTTTTAATAGTTCTTCAGGAGAAATTTTTAATGTGTTACATCTTATAAAATTTCTTGGGCTTTTTCTTATTATTTCAAGAAAATTAAAAAAATCTTCTTTTTCTGGAATTAGTTTTTTCATTCTTTCTTCAAATAATGGTTTCATTTCATATTTCATTTTAGAAAGTTATGAGAATAGTTTTGATTGTTTTGTTTTTATAATTAAATCATCAAAAGATTTGTTTATTATTGAGAGTATTTGTTCTGCAATTGGTTTTATTTGTTTTTCAATATAGTGTTCATAATCTATTTTATGCTTTAATTTTTGCACTGGCTCCGGACCATCTGTTGTAATATAATATTCTATTATATTTGATTCTAGTTTGTCGAGTTTGCGGGCCGCCTTTACATGAGGAGGAGTTGTTTTTGTGTATTCTTTCAACTCTTTTCTTATTGATTTTTTGTATATTAACTTGTCGTCCATTTTTCCTTCTTTTATCTTTTTTATATAATCTTTTATAAATTCGTCTAATGATTCTTCTTTAAATACTCTTTTTAGTAATTCAATCTGAAAAATTTTGGCTGCATCTGTCCAGTCTCCTCTAATTGACTCCAAGCCAACAACCTCAATCTCTTCTTTACCATTTTTTTCTATTAAGCCAGCATATCTTTTTTTTGCTGCTTTTTTTTCATCTTCTTGTTTTCTTATTTGTGGAATTAGAAGAGAGAGATATTGTTTTGCGAATTGCAAATCGAGATAAGATCTTCTGTTATATTTTTTTAAGACATACTCTTTATAAAAGTTGTTTATATATTCTTGTATCTGCAGGCCTATTTTATTTGCCGTTTCTTTTTCTGCTTTTGTTTCTATAAATATCGAATCTGTGTCCATATAAATCACATTGTATCCTTTTTTTTCTATTTCTTCTGCTGTTAGTTTTATAATCATTTGACCAAAATGAGTTATGGCATTTGCAATTTTTAAATTAAAATAGCGAGAATTTGGAGAAGCCAAAACTCCAAAAAAGCTGTTCATTATTGTTTTTATTGCGTAGCTTGCTAATTCTCTTTTTTCTTTTTTTGCTTTTTCTCTTGCTTGATGAAGGCCTTCAATTATCATAGGCAGAATTCCATCCTCATTTTTAAAATATGCCTTATTTGGAGATTCAATCGCATTTTTTTCTTTCTCTTCCAGATAAGAAGCCGGGTCTATGTTAAACGTTCTTATTATTGAAGGATAAAGAGATTTGAAATCCAAGACAACAACATTCTTGAAGATTCCGGCTTTTTCTGAATATACATAGCCTCCTCTGATTTTTGTTTTTTTCTCTCCAAAAACAGTAGTCGGTGATACCAAGGCTCGTTTTCTTGCTTCCTTTATGTATAATGAGTCAAATGCTGCAATTGAACTATTTAATCTGTCCATCGGCAATCCCGTTAGGATTGAGCGCTCTATTTCTAAATCTTTGATGTCTGTATTTACAAAAATTTCGTATGCGAGTTTGCAATCCATTAAATTGTAATCTGATAACTTCTGAAGTTCTTTTTCAGAATTAGAGTTATAAAGAAATTCAATTTCTTTCTCTCTGTTTTCGCCTCTTATAAGTTTTCCTTTTTTAAGAAATGCTTGCGCAACATCTTCCAAAGAATATGTTTTGTATTCAGCGTTTTTTATTTTTGGTGCCTCTTGAATAAAAGGGTCTTTTATAAGACTAATGCCATCTAAGACGACTCTACCCGGGATGTCGGCTGAGGAATTTCTAAAAAAATTTTTTTCAATTCGCAGTTTCATATTTTCATTTGTTCTTCCTAAATCAGTTTGCATTTCATGTTTCTTGAATAGTTTTTGTAAGAAAGGTAAATCAAAGTTAATGATATTCCAGCCTGTGATAATATCTGGGTCTATTTTTATTATTTCTTCCTTGAATTTTTGAAGACATTCTTCCTCGTTTTTACAGGAAACAGTGTTTTTTAGAATTTTGTCAGTTACCATAAAATTTTTTTCGTAGTTTTCAGAACAGATCCCAATGCAAAAGAGCCTACCTTTTCTATCGGATTCTGCGTCTATTGAGACTATTTTTAGTTTTGGCTTATATTCTGTTTTAACTGGTTTTAGTAAAGGCTCTTTATAGATTCTGTCAACTCTTTCTCCTTTTTCGTAATCTCCTTCAATCTCCATTACAGAGTTAATATCTTTTTCTATCAAAAATCTTAAATGGGGTTTTAAATCTTCTTCATAAGTTTCTATTGATTTTGATTTTAGGTAGTCACCAAGTTTTTTTAAATTTTGATTTATTGAAGAAGATATTTTAACAACTTTCTCACCTTTGAAATTTGTTAAATTGGTATCCTCTACTTCATATTCTGGAAGGTATTTCTTTATCTTTTCGGCATCTTCTTTTCTTATAAAAAAATAAGGTTTGACATCATTAATTGTAACAAAAGAACAGCCATTTTCCATTCTGCCAAATAATCTAACAATTGTTTTTTCTTCAATTAGTTCATAATCTTGGTAGACTATAAATGCTTTCATATAATTTATTAAATAATCTGTTTTTTTATTTCTTTGCTAATTAGCATCTCATATTTTTTTTAATTAATAGTAACTGAATAGAAATTACAAAAAAGTTTAAAAAGGGAGAAAGAGAGAATTGAATATGAGAAATCCTTACAAAAACCCTTTTTTCAGCAAAAGACAATCTGAAAGAGACGCCAAGATAATAGCCGAGGGCTTTAATCCTTATGATGAAGAAGAGATGGCTGTTTTTAAATTTAGATATTCGAAATCAGGAGACAAAAGGGTATTAGAAGATTTTGTCGCCGAGGAAGGAAAAAAAGAGAACAATTACTCTAATTTTATATCTGAATGTAAAGATAGAGGGGTGTGTGTTGAAAATCTTTCTGAACAGGCCGGATTAAAAAGAGAACTATTAAGAAAATATTTTAAAAAATTTAGTGATGAGGGAAAACAACCAATAGCCAGTTATTCTGATTCCGAAATCGGTGCTTTATTTAAAAGAGTTTATTGCTTCTATAATAGGAAAGAGAGAAGTAAATAAAAGTTTATTAAGTTCTTTTACTTTTAAAGTTTATGGGTTTACAGATAGGAAACATAATTCTCTCAAGAAAAGAGATTAAACTCGAAGAATTAAGAGGTAAGGTCATTGCAGTTGATGCTTTTAATTCAATTTATCAGTTTCTTTCATCGGTGAGACAAATAGATGGAAGTTATTTGATGGATAGTAAAGGGAGAATTACATCTCACTTGTCGGGCCTTTTTTATAGGAATATTGCTCTTTTGCAAGAAGGAATAAAATTAGTCTATGTTTTTGATGGAGAACATCATTTTCTAAAAAAAGCGACGCAGGAGTTAAGAGAAGAGGCAAAGGCAAATGCAGAATTAAAATATATGAAAGCATTGGAAGAAGAAGATATTGAACTAATGGGAAAATATGCGAAAGGTTTTGCGAGATTAACAAAAGAAATGATTGATGAGAGCAAGCTTCTTTTAGAAGCAATGGGTATTGCGGTCTTTCAGGCGCCAGGAGAAGGTGAAATGCAGGCGGCAGAGCTTGTAAAAGACGGGCAGGCGTGGGCTGTTGCTTCGCAGGATTATGATGCATTGGTTATTGGCGCTCCGAGGTTAATTCAAAATTTAACATTGGCAAGAAAAAGAAAAACCGCGAGCGGATATATTTACATCGCGCCTGAATTAATTGAGTATCAAAAAGTTTTAAATGAGTTAGGAATTGACGCAGACCAGTTTATATGCCTCGCTATTTTAGTTGGAACAGATTTCAACCCCGGGGGTGTAAAAGGAATTGGTCCGAAAAAAGCTCTCGCCCTTGTAAAACAAAAAAAATATCCTGCTTTAATTTTTAAGGAAGTGGAGGGAATGTTGAACTTTAATTGGCCGGATATTTTTGAAATTTTCAAGAAGCCGAATGTTAGCAAGGAGAAAGTTGTCTTTCCAAAATTTGACGCCGAGAAAATAAAAAAGATTTTAGTGGAGGAACATGATTTTTCAATTGAGAGAATAGAGAATCAGATAAATAATTTGAATGAATTAAGAAGACAAAAAACACAAAGAACTTTATTTGACGTTTGAAATCTATTATTTTTACGACGATAAAAAATCAGGGATAGAAAATTTTAAATATATCTCGCATTTAATTAAGCATTATTGAAAATGGTTTATGTTCCAAAAAAGATCTTTTTTACAAAGGGAGTGGGTATTCATAAGGATCGCCTTGCTTCATTTGAACTTGCATTAAGAGATGCAGGAATAGAAAAATGTAATCTGGTTTGTGTTTCAAGTATATTTCCGCCGAATTGCAAAATAATATCAAAGGAAGAAGGGCTGTCTTGCTTAAAACCTGGTCAGATAACTTTTTGTGTAATGGCAAGAGCCGATACAAATGAACCAAATCGTTTAATCTCGGCTGCGATAGGTTTTGCAGCACCAAAAGAAAATTCTAATTATGGGTATTTGTCAGAACATCATTCTTATGGTGAAACAGGGAAGAACGCAGGAGAGTATGCAGAAGATCTTGCAGCTACAATGCTTGCCACTACCTTAGGCGTCGAATTTGATTCAAGTAAAGCATGGGAAGAAAGAGAACAGATTTACAAGGCAAGCGGACATATTTTTAAGACGACAAATATTTCACAATCAGCAGAAGGAAACAAAGACGGACTATGGACTTCTGTTGTTGCCGCGGCTGTTTTTTGTGAATAACATTATATTTATTAATATTAGGAATTAAGGGATTTAATGCAATTGCATATTAATTTAATAATTTTAGCCATAATTCAGGGAATTACAGAGTGGTTTCCTGTTTCAAGTTCAGGACATGTTGTTATCTTTTCAAAACTACTTAATTTTGAAAATAATTTAATGTTTGATGTGGCATTACATTTAGGAACGTTGATGGCGGTTTTTGTTTATTTTGGCGGCGATATAGTTCATATTCTCGAAGACATATTAAAACTAAAATGGAAAAGTGAAAATGCGAAACTTGGTTATTTTATTTTCATTGCAACATTGCCTGCCGTGGCAGTTGGTTTCTTGTTTAGAAAATTTATAAGCAATATTTTTAATAATTTAGTTATTGTATGCATCTGCTTTGGAATCAGTGGCTTAATTTTATTATTAGGTTCGTTTGTTTCTTTTAAAAAAACAAAAAAGATTGGTTTTAAGGAATCTTTATTAATTGGAATCTCCCAGGCATTTGCAATATTGCCAGGAATATCAAGAAGCGGAACAACTATCTCTTCTGGTTTATTGCTCGGTTTGGATGAGAAAAAAGCAGTTAGATTTTCTTTTTTGATGTCAATACCTGTAATTTTTGGGGCAGCAATTCTGGAGATAGAAAACAAAAGATTAACTTCTGATTTGCTATGGGCAACTATTCTTTCTTTCCTCGTAGGACTTATATCAATACATTTTCTTTTAAAGATAGTTATAAATTCAAAAAAGAACTTGAAATGGTTTGCTTTTTACTTATTCATTTTATCTATTTTAATTCTTATTTATCTTATTTTATCATCTTAGTTAGTTTTTTAAGCCGTTCTTTCGTTTCTTATTAATGAATAACGAGAAAGTAATCTTACGTCAACCAATTGTAACTGTTTGCGGGCATGTTGATCATGGAAAGACGAGTTTATTGGACAGACTTAGAGGAACTTCGGTTCAGGAGAGAGAAGCAGGGGGAATAACACAAAAGATAAGCTTTACTAAATATCCGCTTGAACAAGTGAAAAAAGTTTGTCCTTTAGTTTGTAGAGAAGGAATTAATTTAGAGATTCCTGGATTTTTATTTATTGATACACCCGGGCACGCGGCATTTACAAATTTGAGAAAAAGAGGCGGAAGTTTAGCTGATTTGGCAATTGTAGTTGTTTCAATAAGAGAAGGAATAAAACCGCAGACTGTTGAGGTATTTCAAATATTAAAATCAACAAAAACTCCTTTTCTTATTGCACTAAATAAAATTGATTCTCTATCTGGTTGGAAACAATTTGATAATATAAAAGAATCAATTGAGAAACAGGCAGAAAATGTAAAAAATGAATTTTTAGAACTATTGCTTAATTTTCAAGGAGAGTTAAAAGAACAAGGATTTAATTCGGCTTTGTTTTATGAAGTGGCTGATTTTACAAAAGAGGTTGCTATAGTTCCCTGTTCGGCAAAAACAGGCGAAGGAATTAAAGAGTTAATTTTTGTTTTATGCGGACTTTGTCAAAAATTTCTTAAAGAACAATTGAAGAAAAGTACACAATCAAAAGGAATAATTCTTGAGATGAAGAAAGAAAAGGGAATTGAGTTTTTTGAAGCAATTTTATATGACGGGATTTTAAAAGAAAATGATCAGATTATTATTGCAGGTTTAGACGGAGCGATTATGACAAAAGTAAGAGCAATAGAAGAAGTATTACCTCTTTCAGATAAGTTTAAAGCAGTTAGAGAGGTTAGTGCTGCAACAGGAGTAAGAATTCAGTTAAAAGATAAAGAAGGAATTATTGCTGGAATGCCTTTTCAAAAAGCAGAAGGAAATGTTGAAAAAATAAAAGAAGATTTGCAAAAAGAGATTTCTTTTATATTTAAATTAGACAAAAAAGGGATTATAATAAAAGCAGATTCTCTTGGAAGTTTAGAGGCATTAATTTATTTGTTAAAACAAGAACAGATACCAATTTTAAAAGCCGGCATAGGACCAATTGGAAAGTCAGATATTATGCTTGCAAAAGCCAATCTAGAAATAGATGAGTTAGATGCTATTATTTTAGGTTTTAATGTGGATATTGAAGGAGAACTTGAAACAAAAAAAATCAAGATAATTACGAATAATGTTATCTATAAATTAATTGAGGATTTGCAAAAATACAGAAAAGAAAAAGCTTTGGAAATAGAAAAAAATAAATTAATGGGCATGGCTACATTATGTAAACTTGAAATTCTTCATTCTTATGTTTTTAGAAATTCAAATCCAGCAATATTTGGGGTAAAAGTTGTTGGAGGAAAAGTTAGGATAGGTTTGCCTTTGATTGATGAACAAGGAGAAAAAGTTTCTTATGTAAAGTCTTTACAGAAGGACAAAGATTCGCTTAATGAGGCGGTTAGCGGAAACGAGCTCGCTATTGCTCTACCGGGAGTAGCTTTTGATAGAAGATTAAAAAATATAAAGTATCTTTATTCTGATTTAAGCGAGGAACATATAAAATCCATAAAAGAAAATAGGGAATTGCTTAGCAGTGAAGAATTAAGCATTTTTGCGGAGATCATCAAGATAAAAGAAAGCAAGAGCGTTTAAAAAAGAAAGATTTTAAAACCATTATAATTTAAGTTAACTATGGTTTTTAAGTTGAATATCAATCAGGGCGAAAAAGCCTGGAAGTTTGAGTTAGAAGGAGAAAGCCTAATTGGAAAGAAAATAGGAGACAAGGTTGATGGTAAAGAGATAGACGCGAGATTTGAGGATTATGAATTTGAGATAACTGGCGGAAGCGATAATGCAGGTTTTCCATTATGCAAGAGTGTTGAAGGACTTGCATTAAAAAGAGTGTTGCTAAAAAAAGGGTGGGGAATGAAAGATAATAAGAAAGGTATAAGAAGAAGGAAGACAGTTAGAGGGAATCAGATTTCTTCAACAACTTCTCAAATTAATATGAAGGTTATTAAAGAAGGAACAAAAAAACTTCAAGAATTATTTCCAGAACAAAATCAAGCAAAAAAAGAAAACAAAACTTAATAATTTTGTAGTTAATTTTATAAAGTTAAATGTCAAATAATTTTATGGTTATTGATAAAATTCAAATAAATAGAATAAAGAAAGAAGCTTCTGATATTCTTGACAAGTTTGGCCTAATGCTTAAGAATATTGAATCTCCAAAGATTGAAATTAAGAAAGAATTGGGCGGTTTTCGTTTTGAAGAAGATTCTGTTAAAAGAGATGAGGATTTTAGAGTTAGAATTTTTGAAAATGCACCAAAAAAGAACAATGATTGCATAATTGCGGAGAAAAAAACATGGTAAAGAAAAACAAAAAGAAAGCGAAAGATTCTTCTGATGTCTCCATTGATGAGGCTCTTGAAGGAATGGACGAAGAAGATGTTGTTTCAGGTGAATCAAAAAAATTTAAAGCGAAGCCTTTAAGCAATCAAGAAATTGAAGAAGAAATAGAAGAAGCAGAAAAGAAAATTTCCGCGATGGGTGATGAGCAGATAAACAAAGTTGAGATAAAAGCATCAAAGCCCATAAGTGAAATTAAAAAAGGGGATAAAATAAAAGTGGATAACCTGATTTTAGAAGTGGATGCACACTATGTTTTGATAAAGCATAAAGATACCAATGAAATGGCAATTGAATTATTTGATCCAAAAACCGACAAGGAATATCAGATAAGGTATTTTTCGGATCAGGTTGAAACCAGTATAGAATTTTATGTTCTTGAAGAAATTATTTATACTAAAAAAATTGTTCATAGAATTGAATGGTAGTTGCATAAAGAATCATAATAAGACTTATTAAGCCAATTTTTCTCTTAGTTTAATGTTAGTTGAAGATAGAGTAAAGAAATATCTTGAAAAAATAAAAGAAGAAGACGAAAAGATAAATTCTTTTTTGAATTTAAATGAAAATGCAATAAGCGACGCACGCAGAATTGACGAGAAAGTCAAGAATTCAGGAAAAAAAGGGAGATTGTATGGATATGTTTTTGGAATAAAAAGTGCAATAAATGTTAAGGGAATGATTTGCAGCGCGGCTTCTAAGGTTCTTGAAAATTACAAGGCAACTTATGATGCAACTGTTATTGAAAAGATAAGAGAAGAAGACGGCGTGATTATTGGAATGACTAATTGCGATGAATTCTGTGCCGGTTGTAGTGGCGAAAATTCTGCTTTTGGTCCAACGGCAAATCCTTTGGATATTGAGAGAGTTGCAGGAGGAAGCAGTTCTGGAAGCGCAGCTGCTGTTGCTGCTGGTTTTTGTGATGTTGCGCTTGGAAGTGATACGGGCGGAAGCATACGGAATCCATCTTCATTTTGTGGAGTAGTTGGAGTTAAACCATCTTATGGTCTTGTTTCAAGATATGGTTTGATGGATCTTGCAATGAGTTTAGATCAAATAGGACCCATAACTAAAAATGTTGAGGACGCGGCCTTAGTTTTAGATGTAATCAAAGGAAAAGATGAAAGGGATTCAATAAGTTTTGACTCGGAAAAAATTGAAATAAAGGAAATTAATCATTTAAAGATAGGCGTAATTGATATAATGAATATAGATGAAAGAATAATCTCTTTAATCAGAAAAAGATTAAGCGAGATAAAAGAGAAGTTTAAATGGGATGTCATAAATATTAAACTGAATTATATTGATTTGGCTGTGCAGACATATTATTTATTGGTTTATGCAGAATTTTTTTCTGCTACGAGAAGATATGATGGCAGGCGTTTTGGGAGAAAGATAGAAGATTTTGCCGGAGAAGAGGTTCTTAGAAGAATTTTTGGCGGAAGCGAAATAACAAAAGCAGAATTCAAAGGGCAATATTATCAAAAAGCACTGGCCGTGAAAGAAATAATTAAAAAAGAATTTGAAGAAAGTTTCAAAAAAGTTGATTGTATTATTATTCCGACTTGCCCAAAATTGCCTTGGAAGATTGGAGAGAAGGCAAATTTCTCTTTAGAAGAAATTTATGCTTTTGATGCTCTGACTATTCCAGCAAATTTAGCCGAGATATGTGCTATTTCTATTCCAATTGGAAAAGTTGAAAATATCCCTATAGGAATGCAAATTATGTGTGGAAAGAAAGAAGAAAGCAAAATGTTTTCTATTTCAAAAAAGGTTGAAGATTTTATATCAAAAGAAAATTAACTCTTCTTTATTACGATCGGCATCCAAAAATAGTTTGTTTTTGCTCTTGCTCTTGATGTTCTTTCAATATCAATTTTATCTTCGAAATTGCAGAGTAATGCTTCTCTTTCCGGTAGCTCTTCTGTTAGATATATCAATCCTTCTTTTGGGATTCTTTCATATACTTTTAAAAATTTTTTAGATGAATGTTCGTTAATTTTTAAGCCATAAGTCAAAGAATTTGATAGATAAACTTTGTTAAATCTTGGATAAGCTAATTCAGATAGTTCTTCAATGTCCATTGGTTCAACCACTTCAAGATTTTCTATTCTTGCAGTTATTCTTTCTAGTCTACCTTTTTGATTAAAATATTCTCTTCTTAGTTTATTAACTTCTTCTAAGAAAGATGTTTCTTTTTTAGAAAATTCTAAGAAGTCAATGAATTTATTTCTTTTTAGCATATCTATTTTTTGGAATAATATCTCAATTTGTTCTGGTCTTATGTCTGTTGTTATAACTTTACAATATTCCAGAAGAGCAAGTGGCTGGTCGCCAGAACCGCAAACCGCTAAAATCCTGTCTCTTTCAGACGGACTTAGTCCTTCAATAATAGACGGAATAGATTCGTTTGTTGTATAAAATAGAATCTCTTCGCAATCGTTTTGTGTTTGCATAGAAAAAAACAACGATGTTCTTTTTTAAATTTTTCTAAATAAGTAACCTTTAAATAACGAAATTATTTTTCTAAATAAAGGCTCCGTAGCTCAGCCTGGTTAGAGCACTGGCCTTTTAAGCCAGGTGTCGGGGGTTCAAATCCCCTCGGGGCCATTTTATAGATAAAGCCTTATATTTTATAGTGGAAAATCGTTCTTTTTTTATGTAGAAAGGTTTAAAAAGGTATTTTTATAACTTTAATTAATACGCTTCCACTTATATCGAATTATATCTTGCCTATGCATATATTACAACCAAAACATATAAAATTGAAGCCCAACGAGGCAGAATCTTTACTTAAGAAATATAATATTGCTCTATCGCAATTGCCAAAAATAAAACATAGCGACCCGGCACTTGCTAACTTAAATGTGTCTGTTGGAGATGTCATTAAAATTGAGAGAGAAGAGGAGGGAAAAACTAATACTTATTTTAGAGTTGTAGTTTAAAATGGAGAAAAACATTCTTGTTAAAAAATACCTTGAACAACATTCTTTTGTTGAGTCAAATATCCTTTCTTTTAATGACTTTATAACCAATAGAATGCAGGCTATTGTTAAGGAAGTGAATGAGGCAATAAATAGAGAAGAGGTGGATATTTCTTTAGGAACTATTAGAGTTGGAAAGCCACAGATTACAGAAGCAGACGGCAGCACAGAAATAATAACTCCTGCAATTGCTCGTTTAAGAAATCTTACTTATTCTGCTCCGATTTATTTGGAAGTTAATGTTAAATATTCTGGGCAATCGGACAGCGCAGAAGTTGAAATTGGGAAAATGCCTGTAATAGTTAGAAGCGCGGCTTGCACTACCTATGGTCTTAAAAAGGAAGAACTTGAAAAGAATTTTATAGATCCTATGGATCCCGGAGGTTATTTTATAATAAATGGTAATGAGAGAGTTATGGTTATGAACGAAGATCTCGCAGCCAATCATCCGTTTATTGAAGATGGAAGATTTGGTTTATTGGTGCGTCTTTTTTCTCAAAGAGGTTCTTATAGAATCCCAACTTCAATATCACAGAGTAATGAAGGTATTCTTGAAGTGTCTTTTAGCAGATTAAAAAATATTCCGGTTATTGTTCTTTTAAAGGCAATTGGTATGGTTAAGGATTTTGATATTGCAAAAAACATAGGGATAGAAACGGATGATCTCGTTGTTAACTTGTTCGAGTTTGCATCTTTGAAGGATAGTGAAGAAGCCCTATTGAAAATTGCAGAAAAATCCGGAATTCAAGGAACAAAAAAAGAAATTCTTGATAGAGTAAAACAAAGAATTGATTCCTTCTTTTTGCCTCATATCGGAGTTGATAAGTCTGCACGTTATGAAAAAGCGCTAACACTTTGCAGATTAGCCAATCTTTTTATTAGAGCGAAGTACGATGAAAAGATTAGGACAGATAAAGATCATTATGCAAATAAGAGAGTGAAGTTATCCGGTGATTTAATGGCTGATTTGTTTAAAGTTAATTTGAATATTTTTGTAAGAGATATTCAATACTCATTGCAAAAGATAGCAAAAAGGAAAAAGTTCTATTCAATTAAAACAATAGCAAAATCTACATTATTTACTCATAGAATAGAGAGCGCAATTGCAACAGGTAGTTGGATTGGAGAGAGAAGCGGCGTTACTCAAAATATGGACAAGACAAACTATCTTGCGATGCTGTCTCAATTACAAAGAGTCTCCTCGATACTCCCCGATGAACAAGGTAATTTTATGGCAAGAACATTGCATCCAACTCATTATGGAAGATTTTGTCCTACTGAAACGCCTGAAGGGACAGAAATCGGTCTTAGAAAAAATCTTGCCATTCTAAGCAAAATCTCAACAGCAATTAATTTTAGCGAAGAAGAAGCTATAAAGAAATTTAGTGAATGTGGATTGCGTAAGATAGAAGAATTAAATGAAGGCACAGATGTTTTCTTCAATGGAAAGTTTATAGGTTTTGTTTCAAATTCAGAGGAATTCATTAAGAAAATTAGATTATTTAGGAGAAGCGGTCATCTACCAAGTGAATTAAGCATCTCTCTTGATCCTATTACTAATTTCATTCTGATTTCTTCTGAGGTTGGGAGAGTGTTAAGACCTTTGATTATTGTGGAAAATGGGGCCAGTAAGTTAAAATACGAACATCTTGTTTTATTAGAAGAAGGAAAGTTAAAGTGGCGTGATTTGATAGATAATGGAATTATTGAATATCTTGATGCAGCCGAGGAAGATAACTGTTTTGTTGCTTTAAGTTCGGATGAAATAACTAATGAACATACACATCTTGAAATAGACCCTATTGATTTATTTGGTATTATTACCGCTTTGGTTCCATTCGAAAATCACGATCAGTCTTCAAGATTAAATAGAGGAAGCAAGACATTAAAACAAAGCCTAGGAATTTATGCATCTAATTATCTTGTTAGATTAGATACAGATGTTTCAATTTTGCACTATCCTCAGAAACCAATTGTTAGAACTTTTATTTATGATACACTTAATGTTTATCCCGCCGGCCAGAATATCGTTGTTGCGATAATGCCTTTTGAGGGGTATAATATGGAGGATTCTGTTGTATTAAATAAGGCAAGTGTTGATAGAGGGATGGGAAGAAGCACTTATTTCAGGCCTTATTCTGTTACAGAGTTACAATATCCGGGCGGATTGCGTGATGAGATTACTGTTCCTGAGAAGGGAATTGTTGGGTATAGAACAGAAAAATCTTATAGATTTTTAGAAGACGACGGAATAGCTTATGTAGAAGCAGATATGAGCGAAGGAGATGTTATCATTGGAAAAGTTACTCCACCAAAATTTTTGAGTGAAACAAGAGACTTAAATATTCAATCAAAGAAAGAAGCAAGTTGCGCGATAAGACAAGAAGAGAGAGGTACGGTTGATGCTGTATTTATTAGTGTTGATGAAGAAGGAAATAAAATCGCACAGGTTAGGACAAGAGATTTAAGATTGCCTGAGCCAGGAGATAAATTTTCAACCCCCCATGGACAAAAAGGAGTTGTTGGTTTGATTGCAGATGCAGATGATATTCCTTTTACTGCGTCGGGAATAAAACCTGATTTGTTGTTTAACCCACATGGAATCCCCAGCAGAATGACGGTCGGTTATTTAATTGAGATGCTTGCAAGCAAAGTTGGTTCATTGAGTGGCAAAATTATTGATGGAACCTCTTTTACTGGTCAGAGTATTGAAGAACTTGAAAAACAATTAGAGGAACTTGGTTTTTCTTATGATGGAAAAGAAGCAATGTATAGTGGAATTACGGGAAAGAAACTGGAAGCTAAAATTTATATCGGAAATTTGCACTATCTAAAATTAAAACATATGGTAAAGAACAAGATTCATGCAAGAGCCTCTGGAAAAGTTACATTGCTTACGAGACAACCAATTGAGGGAAGAGCAAGAGGCGGAGGTCTTAGGCTTGGTGAAATGGAGCAAGAGGCTTTGGCGGGACATGGAGCTTCTTTATTATTAAAAGAAAGATATGATTCTGATAAAACTATTGTGTATGTTTGTATGGATTGTGGAAATATTACTTATGAAGATGTGATAAAAGGAAGAGTTGTTTGCAATTTATGCGGAAGTTTAGATAATGAGCCAGTTGAAATCTCTTATGCCTTTAAGTTGTTAATTGATGAATTGCTCGGATTGGGAATATTAACTAAATTTGAACTTAAAGATAAATACGAAAGATGATGCAACAAAGTTATTTTAGAAAGAGAGTAAGTGCAATTAAGTTTAATCTTCTTAGTCCGGAACAGATTAAAAAAATTAGTGTCGCAAAAATTGTAACTCCTGAACTTTATGATATAGACGGATTTCCTGTTGATGGAGGGTTAATGGATTTGAGATTAGGTGCAATTGATCCGGGAGTTAGGTGCAGAACTTGCGGAAAGAGAGTGAAAGAATGTCCGGGTCATCCTGGTTGTATAGAACTTGCGCGACCTGTTTTGCACATTAAGTATATTCCGTTAATAGAACTTTGTTTAAGAAGCTTTTGTCCTTTTTGCGGAAAGTTAACTCTGTCTGAGGATAAAATAAAAGAATTTGGTCCTGCTGAAAGAGCAAAGAAAGCGCGAGATGCCAAAAAATGTCCTCATTGCAATGAGACATTAGAAAAAGTTAAACTTGAAAAGCCAACTAATTTTTATTTAGGGAAGAGAAGATTGTCCCCGATAGAGATTAGAGAAAGGCTTGTTTTAATAAAAGATGCGGAATTAAAGAAAATTGGTCTCAATTCGAATACGGCAAGACCAGAATGGGCGGTTTTGTCAATTATCTTGGTGCCGAGCGTTACAGTTAGACCTTCTATAACTCTTGAAACCGGAGAAAGATCTGAAGACGATTTAACGCATAAGTTATCAGATATAATAAGAGCAAATCAAAGATTATGGGAGAATTTAAATGCCGGAGCACCAGAAATAATTATAGAAGATTTATGGGATTTGCTTCAATATCATGTAACTACATTCTATGATAATAATGTTCCAAAGATTCCACCAGCGAGACATAGAAGCGGGCAGCCATTAAAAACAATTACAGAAAGAATAAAAGGTAAAGAAGGAAGAATTAGGCATAATTTGGCTGGCAAAAGAGTTAATTATTCATCAAGAACAGTTGTATCTCCTGATCCTTATATCGGAATAAATGAAGTAGGCATTCCATTAGAGGTTGCAAAAATAATAACCGTTGCTGAAAGTGTTACAAGTTTAAACATAGAATCTATGAAAGAAATAATTAAAAGAGGAGAGAACTATCCGGGAGCAAACTATGTTATTAGACCCGATGGAAAAAAGAAGAAGATTACAGAAGATTTGAAAGAAGAGATTTGTGCTGAATTGGCTCCAGGTTATAAAGTTGAAAGACATTTAGTAGATGGAGATATTGTTTTATTTAATAGACATCCTTCTTTGCATAAACAAAGTTTAATGGCTCATTATGTTAGAGTATTGCCTAATAGAACATTTAGATTGCATCCAGCAGCGGCGGCTCCTTATAATGCAGATTATGATGGAGATGAAATGAATATTCATAGTCCGCAGACAGAAGAAGCAAGAGCCGAAGCAAAAATTTTATTGGATGTAAAGAATAATCTTATTTCTTCTAAAAATAATATGAATCTAATTGGAACAATTGCAGATGCGGTTACGGGTGCTTATCTTCTTAGCCAGGATCGCGTTTCCAAGGATGAAGCCAATCAGTTATTATTTTCAGCTAATTCTTCTGCGTCGGTTAATAAAGAAACTTTGTCGGGTAGCGAATTATTCTCTTATATATTGCCTAAGGGCTCAGATATTAAGATACCAAGTGAAATAACAGGCGAGAATTCTTTTGGAGTTGAAGATGGGGTTTTGGTGAAAATAATTGACAAGGAGTTTGGAAGAGATGTTGTTTTCGATACAATTAATAAAGCTTTTATGTTAGGGACAATTTATCTGTCTAGAAAAGGATATACTCTTTCTCTTAGAGATCTGAACGTTAGTGAAGAAGTTAAAAAGAAAACACTTGAAATAATTTCAGAAGCAGAGAAAAAAACTATTGAAGTGATAAAGAAATACGAAGACGGGACACTTCCTTTAATTCAGGGAAAGACACTTGAAGAGACAAGAGAGACAAGAATTCTTCAGATATTAAATGAAGTTAGAACGGAGATTGGTCAGATTGTAAAAGCAAACTTTCCAAAGGACAGCAATGTAAGCAAAATGATAATTCCAAAAGCTGCTGGTAGTATATTAAACATAACTCAGATAGGTTGTTGTGTTGGTCAACAATCTTTATGGAATAAAAGAATAAGTTTTGGTTATTATGACAGAACACTCTCTTTCTTTAAGAAAGGAGATTTAAGTCCAAGGGCAAGAGGTTTTATAAAATCTTCTTTCTTCGAAGGGTTAAAACCTTATGAATTCTTTTTTGGGGCAATGACTGGAAGAGACTCGCTTATGGACACCGCGTTAAGAACACCTAAATCTGGTTACTTTTATAGAAGACTTGTTTCCGCTTTGCAAGATTTGAAAGTTGAGTATGATGGAACAGTTAGAGATTCTTCTGAGAATATTGTTCAGTTTTCTTTTGGAGATGATGGAAAAGATGTAAGCAAATTACACTTAAAAGACGATAAAATTGTGCCGGGCGAAGCTGTTGGTGTTGTGACAGCACAATCTTTTGGAGAAGCATCTACTCAGATGGTATTGAGAGTATTTCACTATGCAGGAGTTTCTCAGATGCAGGTTACTCTTGGTTTGCCAAGGTTAATTGAAATTTTTGATGCCAGAAAAATACCTTCTACTCCAACGATGGAAGTTTATTTAGAGAAGGACTATAATGATGAGAAAAATGCAAAAATAATTGCTGAAAAAATAAGAGAAGTTAAATTAAAGGAGATTATTTCAGAAATAAAGATCGACTTTGGTAATAAAAAGATTGAGATTTTAATTGATAATAAAGCATTGAGAAATATTCATGTTGGATTAAATAAAGTTGTAGAGGTCTTAGAAGAGAAAGGATTTAATGTAAAAGGAGACGAGGATAAAATAGTTTTGGGCGGAAAAGAATTAAATCATAAAGATTTATTTAAATTAAAGGAAAAATTGAAAGAGACAATAATCTCTGGAGTAAAGGGAGTCACCCAAGTAATTGTTTCAAAGAGGGATAGAGATTTTGTTATTTTAACTGCCGGTTCAAATCTTAAAGATATATTAAATGTAAAGGGCATTGACAAAGACAGAATTATTTCTAATGATATTTTTGATGTAGAGAAAGTTTTCGGAATTGAGGCAGCAAGAAAGACAATTATGAATGAAACCAGAAAGGTTATTGAACAACAAGGGCTTGATATAAATGAGAGGCATTTAAGTCTCGTTGCTGATGCTATGACTTTTTCTGGAACAATAAAAGGAATTACAAGAATGGGAATCATTTCGGATAAGGCCAGCGTTTTAGCGAGAGCAACATTTGAAACACCCGATAAACATTTTATTAATGCAACTTTACACGGAATAAAAGATGAACTTAATTCTGTAATTGAGAATATTTTGTTAAATCAGCCAATTCCAGTTGGGACGGGCTTACCTGGCTTGTTAGTTAAAGTGACCGGGCCATTAGCCAAGAAACAACAAGCATCAAATAAAGAGTAATCTTTTTTATTCTTTCTATTCTTAAAAAAGAGCAAGTTTTAAAAAGCAAGATTATTATGAATTAAAATGGCAAAAGTTAGAATAAAATTAAGCAGCATTGACATAGAACCTTTAAACAAAGTTATAGAATCAATAAAAGAAATTACCGAGAGAGCTGGTGTTTTAATGAGGGGGCCAATTCCTTTGCCGACAAAAAAATTAAAAGTTACAACAAGAAAATCTCCGTGCGGAAATGGAACTGCTACATTTGACAGATTTGAGATGAGAGTTCACAGAAGGATAATTGATATTCCCGCTGAAGATAGAGTCTTGCACCCGATTATGCGAATGCAATTCCCTAGAAGCGTTCAGATAAAGATTGAGATGAAAGATTAGAGAGATTTAGAAAATCAGATAGAACTATTTATAATATTTTTTTTAAATGTCTTGAGCAGAGGTATTTTATACAAGTATTATAATATGTTAAAAGCGGAGATTATATTCAGAGAATTTCAGAGGTTTTTAATATTGATAAAAATAATTTTGATGCGAACGGATTGAAAAAAGATGACTTATGTGGGATGAACATCTGGGCGTTATATCCTGAAACAATTAATCTAGTTGATGCTGAAGTTAAATTATTTAAGGGACAGCATAAAGAAGACAGAAAAATTGAATGTTTGCTCCCTAATGTACTTTCAGAACTTTTAGAAAACGAGAGACTAAAAATGAAAGTTTATCCTGCTGTTTGAGAAGCCATTTTATAAGAAAGAGAGATTTAATATTTAAATAAATAATTTCTGATTTATTCTATTGAATTCAAATTAGAAGCAGAATATTCTGGAAGAGATGGTTCTTTAACCTTAAGAACTTCTCTTAGCGTTGGCGATAATCCAAAAGTTCCTGTTTGGTTTAAATATTCTATTGCTTTTTCTCTTACTTTTTTTATTTCATCAAGAAAGCGGTCTGTTCCAATTGCTTTTTTATCTCTGTTTATTATTCCTTCTTTCATTTCTTCGCTTCTCTTGAGTTCGGCAAGAGCACCCGCTTGAAGATATTGTGTATTAACATTATATTTTCCAACAAGTCCTTTTATTATTTTTGAAGAGCCAGTTCCGCCGTGCTGTGCAAAGGGAATATACTTTCTTGTTTCAATCCATAATTCGCTTTGAATTTCCTTAAGTTTTTCTTCGTCTGGTTCGTGCTTTTCTCCGGCCCTTGCTGCATGCTCCATTCCTATTTCGTAAGCTATTGCATCTGGTTTTCCATATCTTACAAATAGAACGGCAAGTGCTTTTTCTTTTACTTTTTCTTCTTCACTCATGTCTTTCCAGTACTTATAGTGAGATTTTTGACCGCTTTGTCCTGTTGCACTTAATTCAGCTTCAAGCATTACATCGTAGTTATTTAGTTCTGTTCTAACTGCATCCGTAATATCTCTTGTAGTTGCAAAATTTAATATAGTTGGGAGTCCTCCTGTATCTATCATTGCCCATGCGGGCTCTCCGAATCTAATTGCCGCAAGAAAATCTTTTCTAAAAGACTGATAACTACCTGAAACCATGTATTCTGCAAACTTATCAATTATCTTATCATCTGTTTCTCCAAGTATTTCTTTTAGTGTTTTTGCAGCGCTAATTATCTTTGTTCTTGCTATTTCAAATTCAAGACCTTTCGTATAAGTTCTAAAGTTTTGTTTTTCTACTTCTTCTAAACTAGGAGATGTAAAATGATCAAGAGCCATAAAAAGCATATCTGCACCATAAAGAGAGGCATATTTGCTTAAAAGATATTTCGCTTGCATTGCACCTATTGCTGTTGGTCTTAACTCAGTAAATCTTCTTATGGGCAGTTTCATTTTGTTAGGATCCCCTCCTTCCATAGATAAAGAATTATAGCTATATTGAATTATCTGCGGGCTCCCTTCCCCGACGGCAGAGGCCTGAACAAAAGCATTTGTTTGCAATTCATTTGGATAGTTTGAATTTGATGCAAGAAGAGTCATTCTTTCTTCTTCAGGAAGAAGTTCTATGGAATTAGGTTGTTTAGTAGATTTAAAAGGAATAAACGAGTCATAAATACTCTGTTTAAAAGGAATAAGCGACATATAAACTTTTCTTAATTCCCTACCTGTTCTTGGTTTTATTGGAAACTCCACAATTTATTGTATACTTTTTTGCTTATAAATTTTATCAATATAAGATATATAACATATAAGGATATACATTGTTTATGTTGTTTAAAATTATGTTTTAATGTAGATATTTGATGAAAATATAATTTTTTAGTTATTTTTTATAGAGCTAATAAAGTTTTGTATTTCAGAATATGATTTAAGCGACATTAACTTATTTCTTAATTTAGATGCATCGTTAAATCCTTTTAGAAAATTTGAGCCGAGATATTTTATCTTGTTTATATCAATGAGTTTGTATTTTTTTGCTAGTTTAAGATATTGATTGAATTGTTTAATATTTTGTCTTATTGTTGCAGGTTTTTCTTTTCCAGTTTTTAGATAGTAATTGATTTGTTTGAAGATTAATGGGTTTCCTATTGCCGCACGACCTATCATTGCCCCGTCGGCGATTTCTAACATTTCTGCCGCTTTTTTTCCGCTGTTTATGTCTCCGTTTCCTATTAGTGGAATTGAAAGATTGTCTTTTGCTTTTTTTATTTCATTCCAATCAGCGGGCGTTGAATTTGATTGAATCGCTGTTCTTGCGTGGATTGTTATGGCGTCTGCACCCGCTTTCTCTATTGTTTTTGCTATTTTCAAGGTGTTCTTTTTGCTGTATCCCAAGCGGATTTTTACGGTAACAGGGATGCCTGCTGGTTTTAATGCTTTTATTATTTTTGCTATTTTTTCTGGTGATTTTAGAAGATATGCGCCAGCTTGATTTTCTGAAATTTTTACTGAAGGGCATCCGGCATTTATGTCTATCAGGTCATATTTTTCTAGAAATGGAATAAGCTGTTTGAATTCTCTTCTGTTCTTTCCTGTAACTTGTACTCCAATTGGTTTGTCCTCTTTGCAGGTTTTCATCATATCCTTTGTTTTTTTGTTTTTGTGCAAGATTGCTGATGTATAGAGCATTTCGGTGTAAGCCATTCCGGCTCCCGCTTTTCTACACAATAACCTATAAGGGAGGTCAGTTACATCTAACATCGGCGCGAGAAATATAGGTATTCTTATTTTGATATCACCTATTTTTACCGGATTCATACATTATTTAAAATTAAAAACAATTTAAATATATTCTATTTTAATAAAAAGATAAATGTATTTCATAAAAGAATAGACATTAATGATATGTTTATGGGATATAAGGGTTATTGAGAAAATTTTGTATGGCTTAAATGAAAAAATCTTAGTTAATCTTTATCAAGCCCAAGCTCTTTTGCTATGCCTCGGTTTATGTCTTCATCTCGTTCTTGATTTTTTGAGATTTTCTCCATTTGTTTTTTTATTCTTGTTTCTATAAATTTTCTTACTTCTTCTATTGGAAGATCTATTTCTATGCCTTCTGGTATTGTTTCTCCATTATATCTTCTAAGTTCATCACATATATCTTTTAGGTGTGAGACTCTTATGTTAATTGCTTGAGTGCTATAGTTAATACCATTATAGGAAAACGGAAATTTCTCTGTAAAATTGACTCTTATGTGTTGTTTGCCTGTCGGTTTTCCTGTAACAGCTTCAATATAATTTCTGTTTTGTTCGGACATTTTAATCAAAGGTATTAGAAGTTTTTAAGTATTCTTATTTTAGATGGCAACTTTTCTTTAATATAAATTGAAAAACTATTTAACAAAAAAATGGTTTTTATTCTATAAAATTGTTGCCTTAATAAATACGAGGCGCGAAGCGCCGAGTGCGCGACTTTAAAAATATTTTAAAGATAATAATGTAGTTTGCGATATAAGAACTTCTTTTAAATTTCGTTTAATTTTTTTTAAAACCCATGAAGAGGAGGTTTAACCCTGCTAAAGTAGAAAGATTAAACGTCCTCTTCCGGGAAAAAAGAGGTGATAATAATAACAATTTTTTTTAGTATTTAAACCTTTCGGTTTGTTATAACTTAAAAATAATTACAATTTTTTATATCCAAAAAGATATAAAGCTGAACAAATACTTTCTTTTATGGAAGAAAATTCAGATAAAAAAGTTGGTCAAGAGCAAATTCATTCTCTTCTTTTTGGAGATAAAATAAGTTGGCAATCAATTATTTTTGAATTAATAAACACAGAGCAATTAGATCCTTGGGATATTAATATTTCCTTATTGGCAGAGAAGTTTTTAGAAAAGATAAGACTTTTGGAAGAGGCAAATTTTTTTGTTTCATCTAAGGTATTACTGGCAGCCGCATTACTTTTAAGATTGAAGTCCGAGTTAATATTGGAAAGAGATATTGAGGGTCTTGATGCAAAAATTTATGGCGAGAAAAAAGAAGAAAAACCCCATATCCAGGAAAAGATAGAACTTAATGAGGAAATTCCTCCGCTTATACCAAGAACTCCGCTTCCAAGATTCAAAAAAGTAACACTGCCAGAACTTTTGGCAGCACTAAATAAAGCAATAAATACTGAAAATCGAAGAATAAGAAGGATTACAATTGCACAACAAAGAGAGCTTGAGGCTACAATCGGTTTGCCAGAGACAAGAATTAATCTTAATGAAAGAATAAGAGAAGTTTTTTCCTTAATAAAAAAGAAATCAAAAGAAAAAGAAGACCGAATATCTTTTAATGAAATATTACCAAAAAATCCTTCAAGAGAAGAGAAAATAGAATCTTTTATCCCTCTGCTTCATTTAGATTCGCAATTAAAGATATGGATTGAACAAGAAAAACATTTGGATGAAATATGGATTTTATTAAAACATGTATACGAGAAAAAAAATAAAGAAGAATTAGAAAAATTAGCAAAGGAGATCGAACAGGAGTTAATTAAAGAGAGTGAGGATGAAAAATCAGAATTAATAGAAGAGGAGTTTGAAGAAGAAATTGAGGAGAATTAGATTTTTGAAATTATTTTTTCGCAAAAATTCTTAATAACTGCTTTTCAGTTAGCATTCTTTCCTCGCCTGTTGACATATTTCTCAAATTTATCTTTTTTTGTTCAATTTCTTTTTCCCCTAAGAGAATTACATAAGGGATCTGAAGAGAATTTGCGTATTCCAATGCTTTATTTATTTTATCTGAAGTTAAAGAACAAGAAACACCCGAATTTCTTAGTTTTTTTATTAGTTTTATTGCATGTTCTTTTTGCTCAATAGATATAATTAAAACATTTGGTATTGATTCGATCTTTACATCTGCCAAATCTGTTAGTCTTTCCAAACCAAAAGAAATTCCGACAGCTGGAATGTCTTTTCCTATGTATTTGCCAACAACCTTATCATATCTTCCTCCGCCAGCTAGAGATTCTTTTGAAGATTCTGTTTTAATCTCAAATATATTTCCCGTGTAATAATTTAATCCCCTGACTAAAAAGGGGTTCATTTTTAATTGGATGTTATAAAGCTCACATTCTTTAATTAAATTTTGTAATTCCTCAACGCCTTCAAATGCATTATCTTTAAAAAATGGAATGTCTTTTTCAAGGAGCTTAAATAAAGTTATTATTTGATTTACATCGGCATATTTTCTTAAATTTGCTTTCACATTATCTTCTCCTATTTTGTCTATTTTGTCTAATTCTCTCATTACTTCTTTTATATTTTCAATTTGGACACTTTCAATAAGAGACTGAATTAACTTTCTATTATTTACCTCTATTTCGGCTTTTATGTTTAGCTCTTTTAAAATATCACTAAAACAAGAGAGAATTTCTGCCTCTGCTTCCTGCGAAGAATCTCCTATAATGTCAATATCGCATTGCGTAAATTGCCTAAACCTCTTAGGTCCTGTTGGTTCATCTCTAAAAACTTCGCCTATCTGATATCTCTTAAATGGAAGTTTTATCAAAGGATTTTGTTTAAATATTCTTGCAAGCTGAAAAGTAAATTCATAGCGCAATCCGAGATTTCTTCCGCCCCTGTCTTTCAATTTAAATCTATCTGAAACTGCTTCTTCTTCCTGAATAGAATCACCTCTTATAAATTCATCAAATTCTATAACTGGTGTTTCAATCGGAATAAAACCATAAATCTTAAAATTTCTTTCTATTATTTTTTTTATGGTGTCTCGCTTTAGGGATTCGGGTGGCAAAAAATCTTGAAATCCTTTAACATTACTAATTTCTATTTTCATAGTATTAAATAAAATTGAAAGTTTTTATAGTTTTTTGATATATATTGAATTCTGAATATGCAATTATTTTCTTCTTAAAACTTATCTTTCTACAAAAATTTAATTTTATGTTTAATATAAATAAAAAAATAAAATAAATAAAAATTCTCTTTAAAACACTTCTATTCCTAAATCAGACATCTGGCTTTTAGTTGCAGCAGTTGATTCTTGTAAGGATTTTCTGCCTAATACATAAGGAGATTTAACTCCTGTCATAATTGTAATCACTCTGACTTTATTTGCGAAATCCTTGTTAATTCTTGCTCCAATAATTACTTGCGCATCGGGCGAGATATTCTCTGTTACGAGGCCTCCGACATTTGAGAACTCTTCAAGTTTGAAGTCTGGGCCGCAAGTGATATGTATTAGAGCTCCTGTTGCACCTTTATAATCCACATCAAGTAGAGGGTGTGTCAATGCTTGTTTAACTGCTTCTTCTACTCTTGATTGAGTGTCTGACTCTCCAACTCCTATAACTGCAACCTCTCCGTTTTTCATAATCGCTGAAACATCAGCATAGTCAAGGTTAATCAATGAAGGCAAGGTAATAGTTTCTACTATTCCTTTTATCATTGTGCTGACTAGCTCGTTTGCTACAGCGAATGCTTGTTCCATAGGCAAGTTTCCTGCAATATCAACTAGTCTATTGTTATCTATTATGATTACTGTATCTGCTACTTCTGTTAGTTCCTGCAATCCAAATTCTGCTTTGTCGTGTCTTGCTTTTTCACATTCAAATGGCATTGTAACTACACCGATAACAACAGCTCCAGATTCTTTTGCAAGCTGTGCAACAATTGGCGCGGCTCCTGTTCCTGTTCCTCCGCCCATGCCAGCAAGAACAAACACCATATCTGCTCCGCTCGTGGCTTTTTTCAAATCTGAAAGAGATTCTTTTGCAGCTTCTCTTCCTTTTTGCGGATATCCTCCACAACCTAATCCTCTTGTAAGCTCTTTTCCGATAAGAATTTTCTCATCGGCTTTTGTTATGCTTAAGTGCAGCGCATCAGTATTGCATCCATAGATTGTAGCTCCGCTGATTCCTTTATTAAAAAGCCAAGTGATTGCATTGCAACCAGCTCCCCCACAGCCAAAAACTTTGATGTTTGCTTTTCCTGCTCTTAATTCATCAAAGTTTATCGAGTGTGTTGATGCATTTTGTAATGCCTCTTTTGCAAAATCAAGTACCATTATTTAAAATGCACCTCCTTTCAATTGATAAGCATGAACTTTTAGCACATTTTTTAGAGAAAATTATCTTTTTCATATTTTTTTTTAATAATTCAACTTTAAATATTTTATTACTTGATAAAATATAAGTTTCTTTATTTTAGAAAACAAAATTTATTTAGAAAAATAATTTTTATTTTTGAAAATCACTTATAAAATCTGCTTTTGTTTGCTTTGGTGGTTCTGGTTTATGAATTTCTGCAAAAGAAGGTGTGGCTATTAAAGTAGATTCTCCGAACATTCCGATTGAACCTTCAATTGCTTCAACTGTTTTTTTTATTTTTTGCACTGCTCTTTTTAATTCAAGAACATCTTTTGTTTTTAACGGCTTAATATCTACTATGGCAATAATAAAACCTTCTCTTAAAGAATTAAGAATTGGATTTACATCATCGTATTGCCTAAGAGTAAAGGGTTTTACAATAATTTTTTCTTCTTTTACCTCGGCGGCATTTAAGTCAATTTCTATATATTCGTCATTTTTATCTTTTCCAAATAATTTTCGTATATTAAATGCCATAAAAGATATGAAATAATTAAGTATATAAATATTACTATTATTTTTTGGAATATAGACGACAAAGCGGATTATTTAGTCAATATTATATATCGGGAGATAATGGAATAGTTTAAATAATTAAGGGATTATTTAAACTCAATGGAGAAAGACATTGACAGAATATCAAAGAATGCAGATACCGATATAGTGATAAGGATTGATGACTTCGGAGGAAAAAAAGGTGTTACAATCAGAGAGTATGTAAAAGGAGAAAGATATACAGGATTTACTAAGGCTG